>OCTW011574919.1_pt1 | contig 20047 bp, 15 predicted proteins | sample 1539671 | NCBI WGS metagenome assembly OCTW01 (sample SAMN02144230, study PRJEB22623) | gut metagenome | biome: sheep rumen | host: Ovis aries | place: New Zealand
GCTTTAGACTGTTTTTTATCCAAACCGAAGCGGAGCGAGGTTTGGCATATCATCAAGGGCTTGTCCCTTGCATATCATCGCGGCTCTGCCCTGCATAAATACTTTATCCGCTTCGTAGCGCGTTCGCGCTTCCGGCAACGGTACGACGACGGTTAATTCGGCTTGGGTGGATTTCACTTGGACGAATTCCGGTAAGTAATAAGAATCGCTCGACATCGTCTTCAAAGCGATGTCGGGCGGCTCCTTTAAATAAAAACGGCACTCGGTCTTGCATATTTTGCAGGACCGCATAGTTGCCAAAGGTCGTTTTATGATTGGCATCCTCGTCAATATTGCTTTGCAATTATTCTATTTTATACTGTCGATATACTTGGGTGGATTTATCATTTCGCTCATCAACCGCAAATTTTACGGTTTGTTCGCAAACAGTCGTGCGGTGATTTACGCAACGGGATTCATCGGAACTCCGATACACGAATCTAGCCATGCGTTGATGTGCTTGCTGTTTGCGCATAAGATAGAAGAAGTCAAATTTTTTCAAATAGATGACGAAAGCGGTGTGCTTGGATACGTGCGTCATTCGTATAATCCGAAAAACATTTACGCAAAGATCGGGAATTACTTTATCGGTATTGCGCCAATCCTTATGGGTTGTGGATTGCTTTGTCTTTCGATGTCGCTGCTTTTGCCGAATGCCTTTCGAGCAATGAGTCCGGTCGGATCGGGACTGAAAGGTTCTTCCTCTTCATTTGTGCTCGTGGGAAGAGGCATTTCCGCTTTTTTTGATTCATTCTTTTCGAGCGTCGGCAACTGGCAATTCTGGATCTTTCTGCTCCTCAATCTTTGCATTGCGTTGCATATGAATATGTCCGGCGCGGATATCAAAGGAACATTAACGGCTCTGCCGTTTTTAATTGGATTGATTGTGATCATGAATGTTATATTAGGGTTCGCTTGGTTCGACGGATATCGGGCTTATGTTAACTTTATGAACGATATAGGAGTTTGGATTATAGCACTCTTAAGCCTTTCAATCGGATTTGCTCTGTTTTATTTAGTGGTCGGCGCATTGATTCAATATATAGCAAAGGTTATAAAAAACTAATACGAAAAAAACATTTATAGAGTTTTGATCGAAATGATATGAATCTAACTGGTTATTGGTGGATCTACGGAGGATATCATGAGGGTATATATTCAATAAAAATAGAGCAAACGGAAAATCATGCTTCATTGTTAACTATGCAATTGGTTGATAGAGAATGAATTTGGCATTCGAATGAATATGAATATATAATAAGAGTTCGTTTTATTCCCGTATGGTGGAGATGACGCAACCTAAATCGAATTTTTGAAGTATCTATTTAACGAACGAGGTATTTTTACCGGTTTTTCATAATACAAAAGACACGCAAATAAATCAAAATGATTTACATGGGCTCCTTTTGTTGTTTAAAAGCGGGACGATAGTAACCCAAATTGAAAATTGAATTATTGACGTTTGCCCCTTCCTGTTGACAAAAACTGCAACTGTTCACAAAAGTTTGCACTAGGAACGGTTGTCTATTCTCCGCTGGCGCCGTAGTTAGAGAGGACGCGGGCGGAGGGGTCTAAAACGTTGCAGCCTTGCCATTCTTTATTCGGCATCCAAAAGTCCTTGATCATTTGCCCTTGTCCCGGGTAGTACTTCTCGAAAAGCTCGCGATAGAGCAGTGACTCCTTGGTGAAGGGGGTGGCGTGGTCGTATTTCACGCGCTTCTGCTCGTACTCTTCGTCGGTATAGAGGCTCTCTGCGTACTCTTTGAGGTCGTCCACCATCGAGTGCCCTACGGCATCCGAGAAAGCCGCTTTTTCGCGGTAGAGAATATCGTGGGGCAGGTAATCGCCCTCAAACGCACGGCGCAAAAGATATTTGCCTTTGTTGTAAGTGTTGCGCTTTAAGGCGGGGTCGATCGCCATCACGTACTTTACGAAATCGAGGTCGCCAAAGGGGACGCGCGCCTCGAGGGAGTTTACGCTGATGCAACGGTCGGCGCGCAGCACGTCGTACATATACAGCTCGTCCACACGCTTGACCGCCTCTTGTTGGAAAGCCTCGTCCGACGGCGCGAAATCGGTGTATTTATAGCCGAAGAGTTCGTCGCTGATCTCGCCGGTCAGAAGCACGCGGACGTCGGTCTGTTCGTGGATCGCCTTGCAGACGAGATACATCCCGATGCTCGCGCGAATGGTCGTGATGTCGAAAGTGCCGAGCAGGTGTACGACTGGCTCCAAAGCCGCGAGGACATCCTCTTTGGAGATGATGACTTCGGTGTGATCGCTGCCGATAAAGTCCGCGACCCTGCGTGCGTATTTGAGGTCGATGGCGTCGACGTCCATTCCGATCGCAAAGGTCTTGATGGGCTTTTTCGAGAGCTTTTGCGCGACGGCGCAGACCAATGAAGAGTCCAATCCGCCCGAAAGGAGAAACCCGACGGGCGCGTCCGCGTCTAACCTTTTTTCGATTCCTTTAATGAGCTTTTTGCGAATATTTCCGCATATCTCGTCCAAATCGCCGCGGATATACTTGTCAACTTGCGTAACTGAGGTGTAGCGGGTGAACACACCGTCCTTATAATAGTAGCCGGGCGGGAAAGGCAATATCTCTTCAACAAGCCCCACGAGGTTTTTCGCCTCGCTGGCGAAGGCGATCTCGCCGTCCACTTGATAGCCGTAGAAGAGGGGACGGATGCCGATGGGATCGCGCGCGGCGATGAAGTCCTCGGTCTCGTCGTCGTAGATCAAGAGGGAGTATTCCGCGTCGAGCATCCGAAACATATCCGTTCCGTACTCTTTGTAAAGAGGTAACAAAAGTTCCGAATCGCTGTCACTTGTAAAAGTATAGCCCTTTTTGATCAGATCCTCTTTCAAAGGTCGGAAGCCGTAAATCTCGCCGTTGCAGACTACCTTTTTACCCCCAAGCGTAAACGGTTGCATCCCCTCGGGATGAAGTCCCATGATGGCAAGGCGGTGGAATCCGATAATGCCTCCATTGACTTCCTCAACCGCGGTCATATCGGGACCGCGACTTTTCGTCCGCTCGAAAAACTCTTTGAACTTATCAAGGGGCAATGAATGCCCCTTGACTCCCATGATTGAACACATAATTTCTCCTTATTCGACGTCCTGAAGAGCGTCGTAACCTTCCTCTCCGGTGCGCACTTTCACGACGTTTTCCACATCATATACGAAGATCTTGCCATCTCCGATATGCCCGGTATAAAGAGCATTTTTCGTCGCCTCGATCACCGCCGAAACGGGTATCTTGCTGACCACCACGTCCACCTGTATCTTAGGCAGCAGGTTGACCTCGATGGGGACGCCGCGGTAGTATTCTGGCGTGCCTTTCTGCATACCGCAACCCATCACGTGCGATACCGTCATACCCGTCACGCCAAGCGCCATAAGTTCGTTTTTCAATCCCTCGAAGCGCGACTCTTTGCATACTATCTCGAGCTTGGTCATCTTTACGCCGTCGGTCGGCGCTTTCTTGACCTTGACGCTGACGGGGACCTCCTCCTTGGTCACGGGGATAGCCTCCGCAACGGGAGTATCGCCCGTCACGGCAGGGGCGCTCACCCCGCCGAAGGAATAGGTGGAAGCCACCGCAGGCGCAAAGTCCGCATACGCGCTCGGCAGTCCGTGCTCCGCTTTATCCAAACCAATCAGTTCTTCTTCCACCGTGCAACGCAAGCCGTGCGTTTTCTTGATGATGAGGAAAGTCAAGATCATCATAACAACAGCCCACGCGCCGACGGTGACGATGCCGAGCATTTGCAATCCGAGTTGCTTAAAAGATCCGGTATAAAACAGGCCGTTGAGCCCCGCGGGAGCGCTCGGATTTGCCAGCAAGCCAACAGCGATCGTGCCCCAGATGCCATTCGACATATGGACGGCGACCGCACCGACGGGATCGTCTATATGAAGCTTGAGATCCAAAACCTCAACGACGACCACCACGAGGATGCCGGAAACGAGCCCAACGACGGTTGCTCCGATCGCATCAAAGGCATCGCACCCCGCAGTTACCGCCACAAGACCCGCAAGGGAAGCGTTCAAACACATCGACACGTCGGGCTTCTTGTTTTTGATCCAAGTAAAGATCATCGTCGTCACCGTCGCCACAGACGGCGCGATGGTCGTGGTCAGGAAGATCGAGGCAAGTTCGCTCGCCGAGGTGGCGGCGGCGCCGTTGAAGCCATACCAGCCGAGCCACAGGATGAACACGCCGAGGGCGCCGAGGGGAATGGAATGCCCGGGGATCGCGTTGACCTTGATGACTTTGCCGTTTAGGTCACGCTCGTATTTACCCGTTCTCGCGCCGAGCATGATCGCGCCGATGAGCGCCGCGATGCCGCCCACCATATGAATCGCACAGGACCCTGCGTAATCGTGGAATCCGAGCTGCGAGAGCCAACCGCCGCCCCAGATCCAATGCGCCTCGATCGGATAGATGAAAAGGGAGATCACGGCGGAATAGATGCAGTAGGACGAGAATTTTGTCCTCTCCGCCATCGCACCCGACACGATGGTCGCGGTCGTGGCGCAGAAAATAAGGTTGAAGACGAAAGTGGACGCGCCCGTGAAGCCGTCGGCGGGGCTCGCGATGAAGGCTTTGAAGTTCCCCCACATATCCATATTCGGCAGACCGATGAACCCGGCGAGAGCGTCTTCGCCCATCATCAGCGTATAGCCGAGGAGAGAGAAGACCACCGTCCCGATGCAGAAGTCCATCAGATTCTTCATAATGATGTTGCCGGCGTTCTTCGCGCGAGTGAAGCCCGTTTCCACCATTGCGAATCCGGCTTGCATCCAAAATACCAGCGCAGCGCCGATCAAAAACCAAAATTCAACTGTCATAAGTAGCTCCTTTTATTTCACAGAAAAAAGCAGATCTCCATAGGACGGATAGGGCCATTTCTCCGAGGGAACGACGGTTTCGAGGGCATCTGCGATCTTGCGCGCTTTCTCCATCGCGGGGATCAAGACGTCTTTGCAGAAGAAGGATATTTCCGAATAATCCGTCATTGCTTCTGCCTTAGCGACCGCATTATCCAGCTCGGTCGTCGCCTCGTAGAGGGCGTCGCTTCCTTCGGACAAGGTCTTTAGTATCGCCATCTCGTACTTCGCGCTCATCTTGTAGCTCTGCTTTGAGTACAGGACGTCCGCGACTTCTTTCTCGTAAGCGCTGACGGCGGGCAGGATGTCGGTTTTCAGCATATTGAGAGCGGTAAGCGCCTCGATATGAATGACCTTGCAATAGTTTTCGAGAGCAATCTCGTAGCGCGCTTTCGCTTCGGTCTCGGTCAGCACGCCTTGCTTCTTGAAGAGGGCAAGGTTTTTCTCCGCTACGTAATAAGGTAAGGCGTCGGGCGTTGTCTTGAGGTTCATGAGTCCGCGCTTCTCCGCCTCCTTGATCCATTCGTCGTCGTAGCCGTTGCCGTTAAAGATGATACGCTTGTGTTCGGAGATCACCTTCTTCACAAGGGCGTTTAAGGACGCGGTGAAGTCCTCTGCTTTCTCGAGATAGTCCGCGAACTCTTCCAGTTCTTCCGCCACTGCGGTATTCAAGATGATATTTGCGCAGGAAATCGACGCATTTGATCCGAGCATACGGAACTCAAACTTGTTGCCGGTGAAAGCGAAAGGAGAAGTCCTGTTGCGATCGGTCGTGTCGGTTGGGAACTTCGGCAGGACGTCCACGCCGATTTTCAGTTGTTTGCGCGCTTTTTTGTCATAGTGCTTGCCTTCTTCGATCGCGTCTAGCACTCCTTGCAGTTCGTCGCCGAGGAAGATGGACACCACGGCGGGCGGCGCTTCGTTGGCGCCCAAACGGTGATCGTTGCCCGCACTTGCTACCGATACGCGGAGAAGATCTTGATACTCGTCCACCGCTTTGATGACAGCGGCAAGGAAGAGGAGGAACTGCGCGTTCTCGTCGGGAGTGTCTCCGGGCTCCAAAAGGTTCATGCCCGTATCGGTGGAGATAGACCAGTTGTTGTGCTTGCCGCTACCGTTCACCCCCGCAAAGGGTTTTTCGTGCAGGAGGCACGCCATACCGTGCTTTGCCGCGATCTTACGCATCAGCTCCATTGTGAGCTGGTTGTGGTCGGTCGCGATATTCGTGGTCGTGAAGATCGGAGCGAGCTCGTGCTGGGCGGGTGCCACTTCGTTGTGCTCGGTCTTTGCGAGGATGCCGAGTTTCCACAGTTCTTCGTTCAGTTCGTTCATAAAATCTTGCACGCGAGTCTTGATTGCTCCGAAGTAATGATCTTCAAGTTCCTGGCCTTTAGGAGGCTTGGCGCCGAAGAGCGTTCTGCCGGTGTAGATCAGGTCCTTTCTCTTCTCATACATCGCTTTGTCGATCAGGAAGTACTCTTGCTCGGGGCCGACCGTCGTCTTGACGCTCGTGACGCCTTCGTTGCCAAAAAGTTTCAGGATGCGGAGGGCTTGCTTATTGATCGCTTCCATACTGCGGAGCAAAGGAGTCTTTTTATCAAGTGCTTCGCCGCCGTAGGAACAGAACGCGGTGGGGATATAAAGGCATTTATCCTTTATGAAAGCGTAACTCGTGGGGTCCCACGCCGTGTAGCCGCGTGCTTCGAAAGTTGCGCGGAGTCCGCCCGACGGAAAACTCGAAGCGTCGGGTTCACCGCGCACAAGTTCTTTGCCGGAAAACTCCATGATTACGCCTCCGTCTTTGGCCGGGGAGATGAAACTGTCGTGCTTCTCCGCCGTCACGCCCGTCATCGGCTGAAACCAATGGGTGAAGTGGGTCGCGCCGTGCTCGGTCGCCCAGTCTTTCATTGCATTTGCCACCACGTCCGCCACGCTCCTGTCCAGTTCGAGTCCCTTTTGAATGGTCTTTTGAAGTGATTTATAGGTATCCTTCGGCAAACGCTCACGCATGACCGCGTCTCCGAATACCGCAGATCCGAATGTTTCAGGTACGCTTTTCATAGTAGTTTCCTCCTCGTTTTTTTTCTCTGAAACAGCCCTTAAAAACAAAAAGGGCGCCACGGAATAACTCCGCAGCGCCTTTGCTGTTTCAACGCCTTTAATTTAGCACCGCAGGAAATGGCTGTCAAGAGTTTTTTCGAACTTTTTGTAAAAATTTTTTGTTCGATAAAGCGATTTTAATATCCTCATAAATGCCCTTTATTTCGGGATTTTTTATAAAAAACTTTTTCGAAAACCGTTGACAACAGGTGCTTAGCGGGACTATAATCCATTTGTACGAACAAAGGCGTTCGTTCCGATCTTTCGGGTCACCCCCGAGCGTTCGGAGCGAGCGCTTTTTTTGTTTTTATCCGATCGAAATATCGGGAAGAGAGGTGAACTTATGTTATTGGAAGGAGAATTCAGAAATCCCGCGGGTTGTGCGATCTCGGCGATCTTTGACAAGACGGGGGCGCGCTTTTCGGGCGCGGATATTATCGATTCCATCGCGGTGATGCGCGACCGCTCCAACGGTCTCGGTGGCGGCTTTGCCTGCTACGGCATCTATCCCGATAAAAAGGAGTTATATGCCTTTCATGTCTTTTTCACGATTCACAGTGCGAAGAAGAACTTTGAGGAATACATCGCTCGCTATTATGAGATTGACTCTTCCGAAGATATTCCCACGCGCAAGATCCCCGAGATCGTGGACGAGCCGGAGATCCGTCGCTATTTTGTTTATCCTAAGCAGAGTTATATCGACTTTGTAAAAACGGGGGCGGACGAATGCGTCTTCCGCACCGTATTCGCGGTCAACACCGAGATCAAAGGCGCTTATATCTTCTCTTCGGGCAAAAATATGGGCATCTTCAAGGCGGTGGGCTTCCCCGAGGATGTGGGCAGGTTTTATAAGCTTGAGGAGTACGAAGGATATCTCTTCACCGCGCACGGGCGCTATCCGACCAATACGCCCGGGTGGTGGGGCGGCGCGCACCCCTTCGGGCTTTTAGATCTTTCCGTCGTGCATAACGGTGAGATATCCTCCTACGACGCCAACCGTCGCGCGATGGAGATGTACGGTTACAAATGTACCCTTCTCACCGATACCGAGGTCATCACTTATATTCTCGATTATCTGACCCGCAAAAAGGGATTGACCTTCGAAGAGAGCGCCGAAGTCATCGCTGCGCCTTTTTGGGAGAGGATCGATCGCATGGGAGAAGAGGAAAAAGCTCGCGCGACCTATTTAAGAGACGTCTTTTCGGCGGAGCTCGTGACGGGGCCTTTCTCCATTATCGTGGGCTTTGACGGCGGGGTAATGGCACTGAATGACCGCTTAAAACTTCGCACCCTCGCGGTGGCGGAGAAAGGGGACAAGGTGTATATGGCGAGCGAAGAGGCGGCGATCCGCCGTGTGTGCCCCTCGTTCGACGATATGTTTTACGCGGAGGGGGGCAAGCCCATCATGTACCGCGTGCAAGGAGGCAAGCAATGATCGACTATAATGTGGCGCCTTTTGAAGTGATACGCGATTACGACAAATGCGTGAATTGCCGTGTGTGCGAGCGGCAATGTTCCAATGAAGTCCATCACTATGAGGAAGGCTTCGGAAAGATGATCTCGGACTCGACGAGGTGCGTGGACTGTCAGCGCTGCGTCTGTCTGTGTCCGACTAAAGCATTGAAAATCATTCCCAATCAAAACACATTCCGTCCCAATGCAAATTGGCAACAGCGCTATATGAGCGAGATTTATAAGCAGGCGGAGTCGGGCGGCGTGCTTTTGTCCTCAATGGGCAATCCCGAGCCGTTCCCCGTTTATTTCGACAAGATATTGATCAATGCCTCGCAAGTGACGAACCCGTCTATTGACCCGCTGCGGGAACCGATGGAGACCCGAGTCTTCCTTGGTGCCAAGCCGCAGACGATCGCAAGGGACTACAAGGGAGAAATCATTCCCAAATTGCCTCCGCGCTTGAAACTCTCGATGCCCGTGATGTTCTCGGCGATGAGTTACGGATCCATATCCTATAATGCGCACGCGGCGCTCGCTCGTGCGGCGGAGAAGCTCGGCATTTATTACAATACCGGTGAGGGCGGCCTGCACAAGGATTTCTACAAGTATTCCGCGAATACCGTCGTGCAGGTCGCGTCGGGTCGTTTCGGCGTGCATAAGGACTATCTCGAGAGCGGAGCGGCGATCGAGATCAAGATCGGGCAGGGGGCAAAGCCGGGCATCGGCGGGCATCTTCCGGGTGCAAAGATCGTGGGCGATGTGTCCAAGACCCGCATGATCCCCGAAGGGAGCGACGCGGTCTCGCCCGCCCCGCATCACGACATTTATTCCATCGAAGACCTCCGTCAGCTCGTCTATTCCATTAAGGAAGCCACGGAGTATAAAAAGCCCGTCATCGTGAAGATCGCGGCGGTGCACAACGTAGCAGCGATCGCGAGCGGCATCGCACGGAGCGGTGCGGATATTATCGCGATAGACGGTTTCCGCGGCGGTACAGGCGCAGCACCTACTCGCATTCGCGATAATGTGGGCATTCCCATAGAACTCGCCCTCGGTTCCGTAGATCAGAGATTGCGCGAGGAGAATATCCGCGACAATGTCTCTTTGGTCGTGGCAGGCAGTATCCGCTCGAGTGCGGACGTCGTGAAGGCGATCGCGCTCGGTGCGGATGCAGTGTATATCGGCTCCGCCGCGCTTGTTGCGATGGGGTGCCACCTCTGTCGTACCTGCAACCTCGGCAAGTGTAATTGGGGCATCGCCACGCAGCGCCCCGACCTTGTAAAGAGACTGAATCCCGACATCGCGGCGGAGCGGCTCATCAATATGCTGAGCGCATGGAACCACGAGATACAGGAGATGATGGGCGGCATGGGGATCAATTCGATAGAAGCGCTCAGAGGCAACCGCCTGATGCTTCGCGGCGTCGGACTGAACGAACGGGAGCTCGGGGTGCTCGGCATCAAACACGCAGGGGAGGTTTGATATGAAGAGGATCTACGTGAAAGAGGAATGGTGCCTCGGCTGCCACCTTTGTGAATACGAATGTGCCTATGCGAACAGCGGAATAGGAAATATCGTCCTTGCCCTCAAAGGCAAGGAAATCGACCCGAATGTCAAAATCCGGACGGACGGCAAGATCACCTTTGCAGTCTCCTGCCGCCATTGCGAGGAGCCCCTATGTGTTTCCACCTGTATCTCGGGCGCTCTTTCGAAGGACGAGACGGGAACGGTGACGGTGGACAAGAGTAAGTGCGTCGGGTGCGGCAGCTGCGTGATGGTTTGCCCTTACGGCGCGGTGCGCATCACCAAAGAGGGCACGGCGAATAAGTGTCAGCTCTGTATGAACAATACTTTCGGCGAGCCGCTCTGCGTGAAAAAATGCCCGAACGGCGCTATCGTTTTTGAGGAGAAATGATATGAAAAAGTATGTTTTGATTGGCGGATCCATTGCGACGGAAGGCGCGATCGAGGGAATCCTCTCGGTCACGAAAAATGCGGATATCACCCTTCTTTGCGGCGAAAGGCGACCCCTCTATTCCCGCCCCCTTATCTCCTATGCATTGGAGAAGAAGACGACGGATGAAAAGATGTACTTCCACGGAGAAGATTTCTACGAGAAAAAGGGCATCAAGGCGGTTTATGCCGTAGCGGATAAGATCGATCCCGCAAAGAAGATCGTTTTCGCTGAGGGCAAAGAATATCCCTACGACGAACTCTTGGTTGCCACGGGTTCCAAGCCTTTCCTCCCGCCTATTAAGGGGCTTGACGGCGTTACGAAAAAACACACCTTTTACACGATGGACGATATGTTAGGGCTTCGCGCCGACCTTGAAAAAGGGGGAAAGGTGCTGATCGTGGGCGCGGGGCTTATCGGCATGAAATGTGCCGAAGGCGTCAAAACGTACACGGATGACATCGTGATCGCGGATATGGCGCCTCGTCCCCTTCCCGCGGCTACGACGCCCGAAGCGGGAGCGATCGTGCAAGAAAGGCTCTCTGAGATCATTGATTTTCGTTTGAACGCCGCCCTCGATCGTTTTGAGGGAAACAAAGCCGTCTTCGCGAGCGGGGAAGAAGTCGCGTTCGACATTCTCGTGCTTGCGCTCGGCGTACGTCCTGAGGTCGCCCTTCTCAAAGAGATCGGCGCGGAAGTAAATCGAGGCGTGATCGTGAACGAAAGGATGCAAACGAATCTTCCTCACGTCTATGCGGCGGGTGACCTCGTGGAGTCCTACGAGGCAGTCTCGGGCGGCAAGCGCCTCTTGCAACTCTTCCCGAGCGCTTATATCGGCGGCAAGACGGCGGGGAAAAATATGGCGGGAGAGGATGCTTGCTTCCTCACGGACATTCCGATGAACGCAACGAACCTTTTCGGTATCCGCATCACGTCGGCGGGGCTCTTCGTCGGGGAAAAAACCGAATTAACGGTGGGCGAAGACTATCGTGCCCTTTATACCGAGGACGACGTCGTCAAAGGCTTTATCTTAATCGGCGACTCGGCGCGTGCGGGCATTTTGACCGACTTTATCCGCAAGAAACGCCCGATTGGGGAAATGAAGAAAGAAACGCTTTTGACAGATCGCGATTTGTCGCTCTATCCCGCTGAAGAAAGGAAAGCGGCGCTCGGAGGGAAGTATGAAATATAACGGGAAAGAATATAAAGCAAATGAGATCAACGACGCCGTGAAGGCGGCGGGCGGCACAGGGGTTTTGAGTGAAGTTTTGGGCGAAAGGTTCATCGCCTGCGGATTGAAAGAAGGAGTCGTCACGGTCGAAGGTACTCCCGGGAATGCGCTCGGCGCTTACCTCGACGGTGCTACGATCGTCGTACACGGCAACGGACAAGACGCGGTCGGCGACACGATGAACGAAGGCAAGATCGTGATCCACGGATCGGTAGGGGACACCCTCGGCTACGCGATGCGCGGCGGCAAGATCTTTATCCGCGATAACGTCTGTTATCGTGCGGGCGTCCACATCAAGGAATACGGCGACAAGGTGCCCGTCATCGTAATCGGCGGGACGGCAGGTTGCTTTCTCGGAGAATATATGGCGGGCGGACTAATCATCGTTTTGAATAAAAACAATGCGAGAGACCCTATTGAGGATTATACGGGTGTCGGAATGTACGGCGGCAAGATTCTCGTCCGAGCACATTCGCTTGACACCGTTCTCCCCGAACAAATAAAATGTAGTCGAGTGGAAGAGCTTTGCGAGTTTACTCCTTATATCAAGGAGTATTGCTCGGAGTTCAGCGAGGATTTTTCGGCGCTTTCAACGGGCATTTTTTATCTTTTGCAGCCGGACAGCAAAAACCCGTACAAGCGGCTTTATACGAACAATTAGGAGGCTATTATGAATGATTTCGGCGATTTCGCGGAGTTTATCAAAGAGGGAGATGTCAAGTTTATCCGCTTGAGTTTTGTGGATCTTGCGGGACGGCAGAAGAATGTCTCCGTGATGGCGGAAAATTTTGAGAAGCACCTCTCGGACGGCGTTGTCATTGAAGGGAAAGGTGCCGGTTTCCCGGCAGAGCCGGAGATTCGCCTTGTTCCCGATATTGGCACGGTACACATCCTTCCCTGGCGGCCGCAGCACGGCAGAGTGGCGAGATTCCTTTCCTCGATCAAGACCGTTTCGGGAGAGGCGCTTGCTTTCGATACCCGCAAAGTGCTTTCGGATACCGTTACCCTATTGAAAGAAAACGGCTTCACATCCGAGCTCGGCACGGACAGCGAGTTTTATCTTTTCAAATTGGACGAAAACGGCGACCCCACGCTTGCCACGCAGGACAATGCGGGCGCCTATGACATCGCACCCCTCGACAAGGGGGAGAATGTTCGCCGTGAGATCTGTCTGACAATGGAAGAGATCGGCATCGACCCGCTCTCGTCGCATCACGAGCAGGGCCCCGGGCAGAATGAGATCACCTTCGTGGAGCGCCCTCCGCTCGAAGCGTGCGATAACTACATCATCTTCAAATCGGTCGTGAAGGCAATCGCATCCCGTAACGGACTTTTTGCCTCCTTTATGCCCAAGCCGCTTGCGGACGAACACGGCAACGGACTCACCGTCAACTTCGATATCAAGAAGGACAAGCAGTCCATATTTTCTTCGGCGGACCTTAACCCCATTGCGGAATCCTTCATCGCGGGATTGGCAAGAAGAGCAAGGGAGTGCGCTATATTCGCGCAGTCAGTGCCGAGTTCCTATGCTCGCCTTGCCGCCTATACGCAAATCACCACCATCGCTCTCTCGGAAAAGAGGGACAGCTTTATGCGTTATACGCATAAGCACGGGGCGGTGAAACTTGCGCTCCGTTCGCCCGACAACGCGGCTAACCTTTATTTGACCGTGGCGCTTGCCCTTCGCGCGGGATTTGAGGGGATCAAGGACGGATTGAAACTCTCGGAGGTTCCTGCCGCCTCTCTCTCGCTCTCGATGAGCGAAGCGATCAAGGATGCGGAAAGTAGCCTCTTCTTGAAGGATGTCCTCGGTGAAACGCTCCTGAATGCTTATCTGACGGAGAAGAAAAAGGCACTCGTCGAGTACGAGAAAGATAACAAAACATACACCCAAAGGGAGTTTGAAAGGCTGTAAAAGGTGAGAAACGCATTGATCGTGACGCCTCGCACCGAAGACCTTGAGTGGTTTCGGGAAGACTTGGCGAAATTGAATATCGAGGAGACGCATACCGTCAGAACCGCAGGGGAAGCCCGGCGTATTATGATCGAGCGCGTCTTCGATCTTCTTGTGATCAATGCGCCCCTTTCGGACGAGAACGGAGTGCGGCTCGCGATAGATGTTATCGGAAGCAAAGCGAACCAAGTGATTTTGATGGTTAGGAGGGAGTTTGCGGACGAGATTGCCGCCAAGGTGGAGGATTACGGCATCTTCACGGTGGAAAAGCCTCTTTCGCACGCGGCTTTTTGGCTCGCCCTCAAGATGACAAGTGCCGCTTTCAACCGCACGAGGAGTTTTATCAGCGAGAACGACCGTTTAAAAAAGAGCCTTGCGGACATTCGTCTGGTGAATCGTGCAAAGTGCCTCCTTATCGAGAAGCTCGGGCTGTCGGAAGAGGCGGCGCATCGGGAAATGGAAAAACTCGCGATGGACGCCCGTCTGGAAAAGGTGGAACTTGCGAAAAGGATCATCAAGAAATATGAGGACTGAAACTATGGAAAAGGATTGTGTGATCGTCGGCATCGATTGGGGCGACGAAGGCAAGGGCAGGATGGTGGATCTCATCACTTCGGATTACGACGTGGTCGTCCGTTATCAAGGCGGCGGCAACGCGGGACATACCGTGATCAACGAGTACGGCAAGTTCGCGTTGCATTTGCTTCCCTCGGGCATCTTCCGCAAGGGGGTCGTAAACGTGCTCGGCAACGGCGTCGCTTTGGATCCCGAGAACCTCATAAAGGAGATCGAGATCGTGCGCGAAAAGGGCATATCCGTCACGCCCGAAAACCTCAAGATCAGCGACCGCGCTTCCATCCTCTTCCCGTGGCACAGGAAGCAGGACGAGCTGGAAGAAGCGCGCCTCAAAGATAAAAAGTTCGGCTCCACCAAGCAAGGCATCGCGCCTTTCTATTCGGACAAATATCAAAAGAAGACCGTGATGTTCGGCGAACTTTTCCGCGAGGAAAAGGCGAGGGCGCGTATCAAAGACATTTTGGAATGGAAGAACCTTTTGTTCGGCGGAATGTACGGTGCGGAGCCTTATACCTTCGAGGGAATCGAGGCGTGGCTCAAGGAATACGCCGAAAAGCTCTTGCCCTTCGTCTCAAATACGGGCGCTTTCTTAAAGAACGCAAAAAAGCAAGGGAAACGCATTTTGTTTGAGGCGCAGCTCGGCGCGCTCCGCGACCTCGATTACGGCATTTACCCTTATACCACTTCATCCACGACCCTTGCGGCGTATGCGCCCATCGGCGCGGGACTGCCCGCGCTGCATCCGGAGAGGGTGATCGGCGTGGTCAAAGCCTATTCTACCTGCGTCGGCGAAGGACCTTTCGTCTGCGAATGGTTCGGAGAAGATGCTGACAAACTGCGCGAAGCGGGCGGCGAATACGGTGCAAAGACGGGTCGTCCCCGCAGGGTCGGGCCACTCGATCTTGTCGCCACTCGGTACGGCGTGGAGCAGCAAGGCGCTACCGAGATCGCTCTCACTAAACTCGACGTTTTGAGTTATATGGATAAGATCCCCGTTGTGACGGCGTATGAAGTGGGCGGCAAAGTGGCGAAGGAATTCCCGTTTCCTTCTCTTTTGGAAGAGGCGCACCCCGTCACGGAATACCTGAAAGGATGGAAGTGCGATGTCAGCAAGGCGCGCAAGTGGTCGGACCTCCCGGAAGCGGCGCGCGCGTATGTCCTTTACATAGAAAAAGAGATCGGATGCTTCATCTCTTACATATCGGTCGGGCCCGAGCGTGAGAGCGTTGTGATCCGCAGCAAAGAAGATAAATAGTTCCCGAAAGGAGAAAGTTATGAAAAACAGATACGAAAGCCCTTTTACCGCGAGATACTCTTCCGATGAGATGGCAAGGCTCTTTTCCGCCGACACCCGTTACGTGACTTGGCGCAAACTGTGGCTCGCTCTTGCGACCGCAGAAAAGGATCTCGGACTTCCCATCACCGAGGCGCAACTTGAGGAGATGGCGGCACATCTTACCGATATTGATTATGACCTTGTTTCCGCGAGGGAAAAGGAAGTCAAACACGACGTGATGGCGCACCTCTATGCATTCGGAAAGGCGGCGCCCTCCAGCTCGGGCATCATGCACCTCGGCGCAACGAGCTGTTACGTCACGGATAATGCCGACCTCGTGATCTATAAAGAGGCGCTTCTTCTTATCAGAAAAGAATTGCTTTCTGCGATCAAGACGCTGTGGGCTTTTGCGGATAAGTACAAAGCGACGCCCACCCTCGGCTATACCCATTATCAACCGGCGCAACTCGTGACGGTGGGGAAGAGGGCGACCTTGTGGCTCCAAGACCTCGTGACCGACCTAAATGACCTCGATGCGCTCCTTTCGGATATCAAATTTCTCGGTTGCCGCGGCACGACGGGCACCGAAGCGAGCTTTATGGAGCTCTTCGAGGGCGACGAGAGTAAAATCGACGAAATGAACGTGAAGATCGCGTCTGCCTTCGGCTTTTCCGCGTGCTTCGACGTTTGCGGGCAGACTTATCCCCGTAAGACGGATTCTCGCATTTTGAAGGTGCTGTCGGGGATAGCCGAGAGCGCGGGGAAATTCGCCACCGACGTGCGCCTTTTACAGCACGACGGCGAGATCTGCGAAGGCTTCGGAGAGAAACAGATCGGCTCTTCCGCAATGGCTTATAAGAGTAACCCGATGCACGCGGAGCGCATTTGCTCGCTCGCTCGCTATTTGACGGCGGACGCACTGAACGGCGCGCTCACCGCTTCCGCGCAATGGCTGGAACGCACCCTCGACGACAGCGCGAATCGCCGTATCGCGATGGGGGAGGGCTTCCTCTCCGCAGACGCGATCCTTCGTCTCGTACAGAGCGAGGTTGAAGGACTGGTCGTGAACGAAAAGGTCATCGAAAAGCGCGTTAAGTCCTATCTCCCCTTCATCGCGACGGAAAATCTCCTGATGGAAGGGGTAAAGCGCGGGGGCGACAGACAGGCGCTGCACGAGATCATTCGACAGGCGTCCGTTCGCGCGAAGAATGCGATCGCACGGGGTGAAACGCCCGACCTTCTTGCAGAGCTTGCCGAAGAGAGCGCATTCGGTATGACGAAAGGGGAGATGGAGCGTTTGCTCGATCCCGCGGAGTATATCGGCAGAGCGGCGGCACAGACGGCGACTTATCTTACAAAACTGAAGCCCCTTGCGGAGGGCGCAGAGCACCTCGCGGCGAAGATCGCCCTTTAAGGAGAAACTATGGATAAGATTCTGGTGCTGGATTTCGGCGGACAATACGATATGCTGATTGCGCGGCGCGTCAGAGAGATGCACGTCTACGCGGAGGTCGTCAATTACGATAAGATAAGGGCAGGGGAGATCAAGGCGCGCGGATATAAGGGCGTCATCTTTACAGGTGGACCGAATAGCGTCTACGAGGCGGGATCGCCTACATTTTCGGCAGATGTTTTGTCCCTCGGCGTCCCCGTGCTCGGCATCTGCTACGGGATGCAACTCATGAGCTACCTTGCGAGGGGAAAAGTCAGAAACGCGGCGGAAGGAGAGTACGGCAAAGTAAAACTGACCGTCTCGGATTCGCCCCTCTTTAAGGGAGTGCCGAGGGAGAGCATCGCTTGGATGAGCCATCGCGACTACGTGGCGGAAGTGCCTGCGGGATTCATCGTGATCGCCACGACGGACAAGTGCCCGACGGCGGCTGTCGCCTGCGAAGGGAAGAAACTCTATGGCGTGCAGTTCCATCCCGAAGTCACCCATACCGCCTTTGGCAATCAAATGCTCGAGAACTTTATTTTTGAAGTTTGCGGTTGCCGTGCCGACTGGAATATGGAGAATTTTATTGAGGATTCCGTTCGCATATATCGCGAAAAGTGCGCGGGCAAAAAGGTGCTTTTGGCGCTTTCGGGCGGAGTAGATTCTTCCGTGGCGGCGGCACTCATGCATAAAGCTGTCGGAGACTCCCTCATCTGCGTCTTTGTGGATCACGGTCTTCTTCGCAAAGGAGAGGGCGACCTCGTGGAAAACACCTTTAAAGGAAAGTTCGGGATGAACCTCATCCGCGTGAATGCGGAAGACAGATTCCTCGCAAGGCTTGCAGGTATTACCGAACCCGAACAAAAGAGGAAGATCATCGGTGAAGAGTTTATTCGCGTGTTTGAGGAGCAGGGGCGTATCCTCGGTAAGGTGAATTATCTGTGTCAGGGCACCATCTATCCCGATGTCATCGAAAGCGGAAAAGGGGACGCCAGTACCATCAAGAGTCATCACAACGTCGGCGGACTTCCCTCGGTCATGGATTTTGAGGAGATCGTGGAGCCGCTTCGCGACCTATTCAAGGACGAAGTGCGTGAAGTGGGATTGAAACTCGGACTTCCGCCCGATCTCGTGTGGCGGCAACCCTTCCCGGGACCGGGACTTGCCGTCAGGATCATCGGCGAGGTCACCAAGGAGAAAGCGAACCTTCTGAGGGAAGCGGACGCGATCTTTAGGGAAGAGATCGCCGCGGCGATGGAGGTGCCTCCCAATCAGTACTTCGCGGTACTCACCGATACGAGGAGTGTGGGCGTGATGGGGGACGCAAGGAGTTACGGCTATGTGCTCGCTTTGCGTGCGGTCACGACGGATGACTTTATGACGGCGGATTGGACGAGAATCCCTTTCAACGTGATCGAGAAAGCGAGTTGCCGCATTACGTCGGAAGTCAGAGGGATCAACAGAGTAGTGTACGACGTTACGAGCAAACCGCCCGCAACGGTGGAGTGGGAATGACCCACAAGCGAGGTGAACTTATGAAATACATTTTCGTTACGGGCGGTGTGGTCTCGGGTCTCGGCAAGGGCATCGTGGCGGCGTCTCTCGGCAGGCTTTTGAAACTCAGAGGCTTAAAGGTCGCGGCGCAGAAGCTCGATCCCTATATGAATGTGGATCCAGGCACGATGAGTCCCTATCAGCATGGTGAAGTCTTCGTCACGGAAGACGGCGCGGAGACCGATCTCGACCTCGGGCATTACGAGCGTTTCATCGACGAGAACCTGACCAAGTATTCCAATTTGACCTCGGGCAAGGTGTACTGGAATGTCCTCAATAAGGAAAGAAACGGCGAGTACCTCGGCGAAACCGTGCAGATCATTCCGCACGTCACGAACGAGATCAAGGACTTCATCAAGAAGAACGCGGAAGTCACGGAGGCGGACGTCCTGATCACCGAGATCGGCGGTACGATCGGAGACATCGAATCGCAGCCCTTCCTCGAGGCAATCCGCCAATTGTCCCTTGAGGTCGGCAGGCGTAATTGCCTTTTCATACACGTTTGCTTGGTTCCTTATATCTCGGGATCGGACGAATTCAAGTCCAAACCCACCCAACACTCGGTCAAGGAGTTGCAGGCGATGGGGATCCATCCCGATATCATCGTCGCGCGGTCGGACAAGGACGTAGGCAAAGAGATCCGCAAGAAGATCTCGATGTTCTGCAACGTGGCGGAGGATTGCGTGATCTCCAATACCACGTTGGATTGCCTGTATGAAGTGCCGGTGATGCTCCATAACGAAGGCATGGATGATGTCGTTTTGCGCGAACTGGGCTTGTCACTTCCCAAGGCGGATATGAAGGGCTGGCAGAATATGGTGGACTCCGTGCGTGAAAGAAAGGGCGAAGTACAGATTGCCCTCGTTGGCAAGTACGTCAAATTGCACGACTCCTATCTCTCCATCGTGGAGGCTCTGAACCATGCGAGTTTCGTGGTCGGCAAAAAGGTAAAAATCAAGTGGGTGGAGAGCGACAAGCTGACCGAAGAAAACGTCGCGGAAATCTTCAAAGACTCAGCGGGCATCCTCGTCCCCGGCGGCTTCGGAGATAGGGGCATCGAGGGCATGATCATCGCCTGCAAATATGCGCGCGAACACAATATACCTTATTTCGGTATATGCCTCGGCATGCAGATTTGCGTGATCGAGTATGCCCGTCATGTCCTCGGCTACGCAGACGCAAACAGCCGCGAATTCAATGAAAAGAGCGAGCATCTCGTGATTGATCTGATGCCCGATCAACACGGCGTCATCAAGGGCGGCACGATGCGGCTCGGCGCCTATCCCTGCAAAGTCAAGGAAGGTACGACGCTTTATGCGTGTTACGGAGAGCCGCTCATTAAGGAGCGCCATCGTCACCGCTACGAATTCAACAATGAGTACAAAGAAGCGTTTGAGCTGGGCGGACTGACCCTCAGCGGCACCTCGCCGTCGGGTCATATCGTGGAGACGGTGGAGCTTTCGGATCGTGATTTTTATGTAGGTGTGCAGTTCCATCCCGAGTTCAAGTCCCGCCCCAATAAGCCGCATCCGCTTTTCGTGAAGTTCGTCGATTCGGCAGCAAAAAACAAATAA
>OCTW011607954.1_pt1 | contig 20047 bp, 21 predicted proteins | sample 1539671 | NCBI WGS metagenome assembly OCTW01 (sample SAMN02144230, study PRJEB22623) | gut metagenome | biome: sheep rumen | host: Ovis aries | place: New Zealand
CATACACTCGGCGGCGAAGGCCGCACATTCCTTTTGCATAAACCCATGCGAGTTTAGCATACATGATTGCTTTGTTCAGCATACGAAAAAGTTTTTTGAAAATGGATAAAGTGATTGAGTAAGTGCCATGAAAGATAACTCTCATTGGGCAGAGCATTAGCATTCTTGTTCAAATCCCTTGGGATTCTTTGTTTTCATCCGGCTAATATACTATATATTCATAAACATTCATATATAGTATATTAGCCGGATAAACATATGTGGTAATGAATCTTTGTTAGCTTATTTTCATTAGAAATGTTTCAAGTCTGTTGCTTTGTAGTGAAAAACAGATAGAATCAAGTTATTAGCATCCTCATTTAGCATAAACCGGGGAGAACGTAAAGGATTCTTGAAGTTACGCATGATATGTATATCACGAGCAGGGGTATTTCCTTCTGCTAAGAGAAATGCTTTCTTGCCATTCCTGTTCACAGCTACATCCACAACCATTACGGCATGACCATATTTGTGGCCATAACGTGCCGGATAGACAAACACATCACCTGGCTGCATGTCTGCCAATCGTCTGGTCTGCATCTCACGGCTTAACGAAAACGTACTAGCCACACCATAGAGATTCCGCAGATAACGTTCAAAAGCCTTTCGTGAAGAGCCTCCGCCATAGCTGAGTGTCTTCCCGTTTACATTCCGGAAACGGATGGATGAGTACCGCCCGGTATGGTAAAGATACTCTGCTCTCAGTCGCATGCACACATCGGCACACTGTTCCGCATTCGACAGCAGGGGAATGTCAACTACAGCATAATTGAGTGATTGGAACCGAGCATTGCCACCTGTATAGAACTGAACCATTGTTCCACGTCTCTTCAACGGCAAATTCCGTAGAAAGTTGGAGTATGCAGCATCGTCATTATTAATACGTTTATACCCCCATGGCGTTGGGATTTCACCAATCGTTTTGTAGTTGTTAGGATTGCTGGTCTTACTACCATACAATATCCAAACACCGTACCCAATCATCATAACCAACAATAGCGATAGTGCTATTAAAATCTTCTTAAAAACTTTCATATGCTCTGTTTTTGATGCAAAGATAAAAAGGTCGTATCAATGAACAATACGGAATCTGGCCCGTTGTATGAAAGCCTTTGTTTGTTGTATGAACGTTTTGTTACTTCATTCCTTCTATTAATGTCATGAGTGCTATTGTGCTGGTATTGATAAGACTAACATCGATTTTTATTAAAGCATTTATTTGTTATTTTAAAAAAAATGTTTAACTTTGTCGATGAACTAACGTATTTTAAAACAAAATGATGCAGCAAAAAATCTACTTTAACTCTCGTGACAAACTAATTCGCTTAGATTTTGCGAAGATGGTCTATATTGAAGGTGATGGCAACTATTCTTATATCGTGATGAGTAATAAGGTAAAGGTCTGCATTTGCATGAATCTGGCTCATATGGAACAGCATCTCGCCACTCAACTCAACGAACAATCAAAGCGGCTCATGCGCATAGGCAAACGCTTTATAGTTAATATGAACTATATTTTTCAAGTTGATTTGCAGAAACAAGTACTCATGCTGTCTGATTTTGAAAATTTTGTCTATCAGTTGCCAATCTCAAAAGAAGCACTGAAGACCGTGAAAGAACTAATGTTAATAGCTAAAATCTAAATAATGAAATGATAGAAATTGTAATAGGGCGTGATGGTAGCACATCACAATTGAAAATCTCTATAGGTCAGCAGTCTAAGTCGTTCGGTGCTCAAGGTTCAGTGCCTCAGACAGTCAGTCGTCAACATTGCTCTATAACAGTCAATGACAATGGAACTTTCACATTGAAGAATCTCAAACTGCAGAATGTTACCTTTGTGAATGGACAACAAGTTGACACAAAGATTATTAAAGAGAATGATACTATAGAACTCGGTCCTAATAAGTATCTGGTGAGTTGGAACACACTTAAAAGTGTTATTCCTGCAAAGGCAGAAGTTGTCAGTATAGAACCGCTGAAAAAGATATGGGACAGGTATCAGTTGGAGAATGAAAAAGTAGAAATCCGAAAACAACAGCTTGCAATCAAGAAACAGAAGCAGAATCTTTTGCGTGGTCTTACAGGTATTTTCATACCTCTGGCTATTGTTTTGAGCGTTTTCGCAGGAGGACGTGATAATCCCTTGTTTATTCTGCTCTATTCTCTTCCTGGAATCATAACGCTTATGATGACTATCAGTCAGTATAATAATATTAAAGAGGATGAAAGTAGTATAATATCAGACCGTGAACAAAAGAAAGAGCGAGATCTTCGTTTCCGTCGTGACTATTCCTGCCCGAAGTGCGGAAAATACCTTAGCATGCCATACGATGTACTGGAGAGATATGATAGTTGTCCGTATTGTAAAGTGAAGTTTAGAGCGTAATTACGTACAATAATTCCAGCCTTTAGTACATTTGAGGTCCCTTGATAAGGGTACAGCGTAAGCAATGGATACATTTTGTACAAGAAACAGGGTATTTCATACAAGAATCCTTTTGAAACATTGAACTATCATAGATTATTATTACTTTTGCTATCAAATCAAAACCATTAGAATATGAATGAAGAAACTATCCTCCAAAGTCAGACAATGACTAATGGAAATGAAAATCTCCAAATTGAGCAGAGTAAGTCTTCTACATGGAAGCAAGTCTCTATCGGTGGTGTAGCTGGAATCCTAATAGGTGCAGGAGCTATGTATGCAGGAGAGACTTATGCTGCAGGAAAAGAAGAAACAACAGAAGATGTAGTTGCACAGGATGGTGTAAAACCGGAAGATGTGAAGATTGCCGAGGTGAATGATAACATGTCATTCAAGGAGGCCTTTGATGCAGCTCGCGATCAAGTTGGTACTGGCGGAGTGTTCCGTTGGCATGGAGGCATTTACAACACCTATACAGAAGATGAATGGAATGGCATGTCGGATGCTGAAAAAGACAACTTCGCTGAAATGGTGAAACCCGAAGTAAGTGCTGCAGATATTGATACAAGTCAGATAACGGAGACTACACCTGATGTACATGTTCATGTCCATGTTCATGAAACTTCGCAGGATCCACATGCAGTTTCAACTTCTGATGATGTGCGTGTTGAAGACTCATCTGCTGTTCAAACGCAGGATACAGACGATGTAAGGATTGTCGCATACGGTAATGTGCAAGGACATGATGCTGTTGCTTATGATTTGGACGGAGACGGTCAGGCGGATGTGGCAGTAATAGATGTTGATGATTCACATGGTATTTCTGCTCCGGATGTAGTTGTTGACACTGCTGGTAATATGGCTACTCTTGGTGAGCTTGCAGGAATGGCTCAGGATCCAACGATTGATCCTAATCTCCAAACAGTTTCTTATGACAATCCTGATGTTGCTCCTGACATGCCCGACTATTCAAATGATGCCGACGTTGACGTGTTAGTATAAATGTCGGTAAACAAGTATATATTGACCTCTTTACTTCTTGCCTGTACTTTCTTTGTGCAGGCAAGGACGTATGTGGTCTGTGTCGGAATTTCCGATTATCCCGGCAATCGTGGAGATCTTCGCGTCAGCGACAATGATGCTAAAACCATTCATGCCATTTTTGAGAAGAACGGTAATGTAACGTCTTCCCTCATCCTCAATCAGTCGGCAACCATCCGAAATATTTGCAATGAGTTGCGTGTGCTGTTTGCTCCAGCAGAGAGTAATGATGAGGTAATATTTTATTTCAGTGGTCATGGCATTCCGGGCGGACTTTGCTGTACTGACGGCAATCTCTATTATAAGACAGTTTTCGATATTTTGAAGCAGTGTCGTGCAAAGAATAAGATGATTTTTGTAGATGCCTGTTTTGCAGGAAAGATGCGCACGACAAATAAAAAGAATCAGAATTATACAAATCAGAATGTTATGTTGTTTCTTTCTTCACGTTCTACAGAACTCTCACAAGAGACTCCCTTTAAGAATAGTCTCTTCACCATCTATCTCGAGCGTGGTCTCCGAGGTGGTGCCGATACGAACAGAAACAAGGTAATTACTGCTCGCGAACTTTACGACTTCGTTCATCAGGGTGTGATCAAGTCATCACAAGGTACGCAGCATCCCGTCATGTGGGGAAAGTTCAACGATAACATGCCTGTCATCAAATGGTAATATATATGCAAGAGAAAAGAGTAGTATGTACTAACTGTGGAGTGGAATTGAGTGTAAAGAATTCAAAGAATGAGACACTCAAAATCATCACATGTCCGAGATGTGGTATAAAACTCAAGGTGAATTTCCCACCGATTATAGATCAGGAACCTCTCGTAGCAAAAACAGTGTTGGTGAATACTCCGTCAGGAGAAGCCCCAACTATTCTGGGCGGTATTGGCTCGGCACAGTCAGGTGAAACTCAGTATGTCCCGAAGCCAAGCCAACAAAAACATTATTACTTGTCTTGTAATGGGAATCGTTATCCCCTTTCCAAAGGTCAGAATGTCGTTGGCCGCAAAGCATCTTCATCCAATGCCAATGTTCAGATAGAAACTTCTGATTTGTATATGAGTCGCCGACACGTATGCATTGAGGTATTTCAGTTGGGTGATGGCACCAGCAAGGTGCTCATATCCAACGATAAGAACAAGAATGCCACGTATGTAAATGGTAGTTTGCTGAATGCCGGCGAAAGGGTAGTGCTGACAAATGGAACACAAATCAAGATGGGTGATACCGTCGTAACTTATAAGGAGGAATCATAACGTATGAAGTTTTCACTTTATCAGCCGCTGGCCATCCATGAGTTGGGACAGCGTGCCAACCAAGAAGATAATATCTATCCACAATTAGGTAAGGCAACAGTTGCCGATAGCCTGTTTATTGTCTGCGACGGTATGGGAGGACATGAACGTGGAGAGGTGGCAAGCAGCATTGTTTGTCAGGCCATACCGCAGTTCTTTCAGCAGGCGAACATCAGTCTTGACAAAATACTTACCGATGATGACCTGAGGAATGCCATAGAGTTTGCTTTCCAGCAGTTGGATCGTGCTGATGATGGTGCTATGAAGAAGATGGGCACGACGCTCACCTTGTTATATATGCATCGTGGCGGCGTGACCTGTGCCCACATTGGTGATAGCCGCATCTACCACATTCGTCCACTTCAGGAAGATTGCAAGAGAATTCTTTATCAGTCTCGTGATCACTCCCTGGTCTATGACCTCTATCAGTCTGGTGAGATAACTTATGAAGAGATGCGCACCTCTCCGCAAAAGAACATCATCACCCGTGCTATGCAGCCTGGCGAGGATAATCGGGTGAGAGCCGATATCGTGCACATAACGAATGTCCAGCCTGGTGACTATTTCTACCTTTGCACTGACGGCATGCTTGAAGAAATGGAGAACGATGAACTCGCCAACGTTCTCAGTGGCAATACAACGGATGAAGAGAAACGCCGGCAGCTTATCGAAGCCACAAAGAACAATCATGACAACCATTCGGCCTATCTCATCCACGTGAAGGAGGTTATGTTGGAAGCAGGCGACGAGAAAAATCCGAATGATGAGGCTACGACGCGATTCAATGCTTGTAACATTCGTCCGCAACTGATTCCCACAGATGATGAGGATGTTTCTATTGTGGAAGTATCCTCCCCCAAGGATATAGCTAAATCTCCTATGATTCAAAAGGAAACATTAGTAAAGGGAAAGACGAAACCATTTGGATTAAAGAAGAAGGTTTTCTTTTTGCTACTTGTAATACTTCTTGGTATAATTGCATTCATAGGTTATGGAGTCTTAAAGCCAGAAAAGAAAGAGGTAAAGGAAGATTCATCCTTGATAGTACCGCTTCACAGGCCCAAACCAATGAACATTCATAATACTCGTCAATGGGATAGTCAAATTCCACTCATTACCATAGGGGTAGAGAGTAATAAAGCGACAAAAGACACAACTCAAAAAGTTCAAGTAAACTCTAATAAAGCACAACATGGACAGCACAAATAATCTACAGCAGGAATTAATGCTACGCGTTGGAACAATTCTTCGTGGCATCTACCGTATTGACGGTTACCTCTCATCAGGAGGCTTCGGCAACACCTACGTGGCAACAAACATTGAGTTTAATGAGCGTTATGCTATCAAAGAATTTTTCATGAAGGGAGTCACGCAGCGCGATGGTGATTCTTCCACTGTCAGCGTCAGTAACTCCATCAATCAGGATAGTTTCTTGCAACAGAAAGAGAAGTTCAAAAAGGAGGCTCGCCGTCTGCGCCAACTGAATAATCCACATATCGTGAAAGTACACGACCTATTTGAGGAGAATGGCACTGCCTATTATGTGATGGACTATGTGGATGGCGAGAACTTGAACGAGCGGCTCAAGCGAACTGGTTTGCCTATAAAAGAAGTTGATGTAAACAACATTCTGCCACAAATCCTTGATGCTCTTCAGACGGTTCATGATGCCGGCATCTGGCATCTTGACTTGAAACCCGCTAACATCATGGTGGACAAGGCTGGACAGGTGAAACTTATCGACTTTGGTGCAAGTAAACAACTGAACGCTCAGAAAGGTGGAGCAACCACAAGCACAGCAATTAGCTATACCAACGGTTTTGCCCCACGTGAGCAGATGGAACAAAACTATGACAAGTTTGGCCCTTGGACAGACCTCTATGCTCTCGGCGCCACACTCTACAACCTGCTGACCAACCAGCGTCCTCCTCTCCCTACCGATATCGACGATGACATGAGTGATGATAAGCACCTTGCCCTCCCCATGCCGAAAGTCAGTGACAAGATGAAGAAACTCATCCTTTGGCTGATGAAGACAAATAGAATGCAGAGGCCACAGACTATTCAGAATGTGAAAGATTTCAAACTTGAAGCCCCCCCCCAAGATCCTTTCACTCCAAAGCCTATACCTGAGCCTGTAAAGAAGGTTCTAGAAACAGAGGAGACAATAATTGCTGGAGAGAAAGAGGCGGAAAATAAAGAGAACGAATATTTGGATGAAAACGATAATGATAATAGATTTAATTATACCTTGAGTTTTAAAACAATATGGAAATCTTTCTTCTTAAGCTTTGTATTTGCATTTTTGATATATAAAATCATACTAGGAAACCCAGATAATTTTATATATGGTAATCTTGATAATGATGCAATTAATTTTTTGGGAGCATTATACAATAAAGGTGTTCGTGCAATAATTCTCCTTTTGGCAGTGTTATTATACATTTCAGAAGTCTTAAGATTTATTATACTAAAAAAGTATCGTAAGTTCAATTATTGGTGGTTAGCTATGATATATGCACCTCTCAGTTGTCTTTTATTATATAATTTACTTAGAGTGGGTTGAATACTATATTAATCTTGTATAATGCAACACCTACAACCTAACACCACCTTGCAGGGTGGAAAATACAGAATAGAGCGAGTGCTGGGGCAAGGAGGCTTCGGCATCACGTATTTGGCCGTACAAACGTCATTGAATCGTATTGTTGCCATTAAGGAGTTGTTCATTGGTGGTCAAGGGCAGGCTATTAATGACCGTAAAGGTAATCAGGTGGTTGTGACGAACTCTGCTAATCAAGAAAGTTTCAACCAACAGAAGGAGAAATTCAAGAAAGAAGCTTTGCGCCTTGCAAACCTCAATCATCCTAATCTGGTAAAGGTACATGAATTCTTTGAAGAAAACGGAACGGCCTATTATGCGATGGACTATATTGATGGTGAGTCACTGCGCACAAAGTTGAATAGAGAGGGTGCTTTGTCTGAAAGTCTTGTTCTGAATTATATGCAACAGCTTCTGCCTGCTCTTGATGCTGCCCATCGACAAAAGATATGGCATCTTGATGTCAAACCTGAGAACATCATGGTTGACAAATACGGCCATATATATCTGATAGATTTTGGCGCAAGCAAGCACATAGAGACAAATAGTACTCTAACTACTTCTTTGGCATTAGCTTATACAAGGGGGTATTGCCCACCAGAATTAGCCGACCTTACTTATGGGAGTCAGAATGATTTGGTACAGGCATTAAAAGAGATTGGTCCATGGACTGATATTTATGCTCTGGGGGCTACTTTGTACAACCTGCTAACGGATAGTATTCCGCCATCGTCTAACAGACTATATAAGGACGGTCGCAATGCATTCTCTTTCCCACACAACATTTCTTTATCCACACAAGATTTGATTGTTTGGATGATGAAACCTGACCGAGAAGATAGACCTCAAAGCATATTAACCATACAAAGGCAACAAATACAAGAAGATAATGAAAGGACGATTTCTAATGGGAGAGTTAACAAAGACTCTGAAAAGGAACACAAGAAAAAGACGAATGAGGATGATATTAGAAATAAAGCATACGTTCTCAAACATCAATTAGAAGAAGATCTATATCAAAAAAAGTATTTTATTATAGGAGGAATTGGTGCAATAATAGGAAGTATTATTGGAATTAGTATTCTTGGAGAATATGATGCAGTCCTTTTTTCTTGGCCTATAGGTTTTCTTGCTTTTTGGTATCCAATACGTATATATGTTTATTACAAGAGTAAAGATAATGTGGAGAAATGGAAGGAACAAAATCTTAACGATCCAAGGTGTAAATATCTCTAAAATTCTATTTTAATATGGTATCAGAAGATATATTTCGTCAAATTAGCCCAATTCTCGAAAAGAGAACGAAAAAAATATGGGAATATGAGAATAAGAACAAGATATTAAAAGGAGAAAAAGAACTTGAGATGTATCAATATGGCTTCTCGATAGCTGACTGTTATATGGTAACTGGTGAGGATGGAGCCGTTCTCTTATTTGTTTTCAATTATTCCTTTTTGAATATAGTATTGGATAAGATATTGCTAGCAATTGATAAATATCCCAACTCTTTTGGGACCGGAAATGCCCAAGATGTTATTGATGCAATATACAAATTGTCTAGCATGGGTTGTTCTCAAGAGAATTATATTTCGTTCTTACAAGATTTTGCTTGTTGTTACGTCTTATATGAGGAATATCAACATTTGAGTGCCAATATCCTCCGAGTAGATTTACTACGATATTTGAAAGATAATGAAACTACACTAAAGAAAGATTTTGTTGGAGGTTTATTCCATTCATTAAAACATTTTTCAAAAAATGGGAAGAACCTTTCTGTTGGAAAAGATCTTAATGATGTGTCTAATATGGAAGACATCCTGATCTATATTGGTCGAGCTTTTAGAGTCTGTGCCCAAAATAAACCGAAAGACAATACAGTCGAGATACCAATAAAGGATGACGCACGCATGAGATTTGCCTTTTATTATGACAAGGATAAAGACACATATTATTTGAAAACAGCATATAGGGTTTAAAGATTATAGTTACTTTTATGCAACATCTACAACCAAATACCACCATGCAGGGTGGGAAATACAGAATAGAACGTGTGCTGGGGCAAGGAGGCTTCGGCATCACGTATTTGGCAGAACAAGTTTCGGCAAATAAGCGTGTGGCAATCAAGGAATTGTTTATTGCTTCACAAGGGCAGGCTGTTAACGGACGGAGAGGAAACAATGTTACTGTTACGAATGCTGTAAACCAAGTGTTGTTCGACAAACACAAAGAGAAGTTCAAGAAAGAAGCCTCCCGCCTTGCAATGCTGCGGCACAAGAATCTTGTGCGTGTCTATGAGTGGTTTGAAGAAAATGGAACGGTCTACTATGTGATGGACTTCATAGAAGGAGAATCACTGAGGGAAAAACTTAACCGTGAAGGTGCCTTGCCAGAATCTCTTGTGGTGAACTATTTACAGCAGTTACTATCCGCCCTTCAAGTTGTTCACGAAAAGAACATCTGGCATTTGGATATCAAGCCCGAGAATATCATGGTTGACCGCAATAATCATGTTTATCTGATTGACTTTGGTGCAAGCAAGCATATTGAGCAAAGTCACGGCTCACTCACGACGTCATCCATGCTTGCGTATACTCCAGGGTACTTCCCACCAGAGCAGTCCACTGTAACCATGAAAAACATCGGTGCCTGGACAGACATTTATGCTCTTGGGGCCACGCTCTATAACCTGCTGACTCGTCGTAATCCCCCTACGTTTGATGTTATTATCAGCGAGGGCCGCAATGCCTTCTCATTCCCCTCCAACATTTCCTCTCAAACTCAAGACCTGATAGTCCAGATGATGAAAGTGAATAGGAATGAGAGGCCGCAATCGGTGTCTCAGATTATCGCTATCTTTGATAAAGAAGGAAGGACTGTAAGTGATAATCGAAAAGGGGGTAATTTACATAATGAAGAGTGGAACCCCCAAAAGGAAGATTCAGATCACAGCAATTATACAAAAGTGATTCTTGGTATAGTATTCTTCAGTGCTTGTGGTGTTGCTCTAACATACTTGCCTATTTGGTATTACTTCTACCCTTCGTGGGAAAGTTTAGGCCTGTGGTCTAGAATTATTTTTTCACCCCTTCTTGGATTACCACTTATGATTGGGTGGAGTGTATTTCTTAGTTGGCTTGAAGAAAACAACTAAGTTTTAAAAGTATAGTTGATGCAACACCTACAACCAAATACCACCTTACAAGGTGGAAAATACAGAAAGCTGCGAGTAAGCGAGTGGCATAAGCACTTGTTCTTTGATGCCCGAGCGAGAGCAGGTTATCTAATAGAGCATGTGCTGGGGCAGGGAGGCTTCGGCAATAATAAAAGAAACAAAACGTTTTAAATATGATGGCAAGCGGGATTAATATATACGAGCAACAATTTGAAGAGATACGTGGAATCATCACCATGCATCGTGAAAAGGCATTGCGTGACGTGAATGAGGAGTCTCTTCAAATGAGTTGGAGGGTTGGCAAAATAGTTAGCGATAAACTGAAAGCCAACGAATGGGGGAGTAAGGTGGTAGCTCAACTTTCTGAATATCTTCGCACTAAGGACCCAACGTTGAAAGGGTATAGCCGGCGTAATATTTATAACATGGTGATGTTCTACGATGAATACTCATCCGGCGCATTTATTGATACAGTACAGAATTTGGCATTACCTGAATTTGTGCAGAAACAAACTGCACAAATGAATAATAATGCAATTGTGCAGACGGCATCTGCACAATTGCCTGGGATACTTTGCCTGACAACTTTCTCAAACCATTTGGAGATTCTAAATCGTTGTAAGACAGTAGAGCAACGAATTTTCTACATCCTGTATGCATATAGAGAGCGACTGAAGAACAAGGAACTGCAGCGCTGTATAGTGAATGACACTTTTGGCTCATTGATGGGAAACAAAAAGAACTTTTCAGCAGGCCTAAAGCAGATGTATCCTCAATCTCCGTCCTTGATAAAGGACAGGGCTTTTGTAGATTTTCTCTGTTTACCCGAGAAGCATAACGAAAGGCAATTACATAAGGGACTATTGGACCACATGAAGCAGTTCGTGTTAGAACTGGGCAAAGATTTCCTCTATGTCGATAGCGAATATCCATTACAGGTTGGTTGTTCTACGTTCAAGGTGGACTTGTTGTTCTATCATCGTGGTCTCCAATGCTTGGTTGCCATTGAGTTAAAGGCGAAAAAGTTTAAACCAGAATACATAGGACAACTGGAATTTTATCTGGAAGCCCTTGACAGAGATGTGAAACGGAGTAACGAGAATCCAAGTATCGGTATCTTGCTTTGCCAGTCGGCAGATCAGAGCGTGGTAGAATATGCCATGAGTAGAAGCCTTAGTCCCACAATGGTTGCGGAATATCATCGCCAACTAATACCTAAAGAGGTGATTCAGAAATCTTTAGAAGAATTCTGTTCTTTTCTGAGTGAGTTTAAAGACAAATAGCAATGCAACACCTACAACCTAACACCACCTTACAGGGTGGAAAATACAGAATAGAGCGTGTGCTGGGGCAAGGAGGCTTCGGCAATACGTATGTTGGATACAACACAGAGTTCGAAGAGACGGTAGCTATTAAGGAGTTCTTCATGAAGGGTGTGACGGAACGGGATGAAACAACCAGTGCCGTTAGCGTGAGTAATTCAGACAATATCCAGCAGTTTGAGGAACAAAAGGAAAAGTTCAAGAAGGAAGCCCGACGTCTGCGTAAGTTGAAAAATGAACATATTGTAAAGGTTCACGACTTATTCGAGGAGAACGGAACCGCTTACTATGTGATGGACTATATTGATGGCGAATCGCTTGCAGAAAGGCTAAAGCGCATCGGGAAACCATTCTCGGAGGAAGAACTTCACGAAATACTACCTCAGGTCCTTGAGGCACTCCATGAAGTCCATGAAAATGAGATCTGGCACTTGGACTTAAAGCCTGGAAACATCATGATAGACAAAACGGGGAAAGTCTATTTGATAGACTTTGGTGCTAGCAAACAGATTCGTGCCAATGGCAGTATAACCACGTCAACGGCTCTATGCTATACTCCCGGTTATGCTCCTAATGAACAGATAGGGCAGATGTTTGACCGATTCGGCCCATGGACTGACATTTATGCTCTTGGGGCAACCATCTACAATCTCTTAACGAACAAGAAACCACCTATGGCTATTGACATAGAGGAAGATGAGGAAGATGCCTTTGCTTTTCCTGATAGCGTCTCAGAGAATATGCGTAAACTGGTATTGTGGATGATGCAACCAAAACGGAAGGCAAGACCGCAGAGTGTGGAAGAAATTATTAATAGAATAAAAGAACTAAACCAATTTTCATTTTTGTATGGATCATCTTCAAAGATTTCTCCTACTAGTTGTGTGGAATCGAAATATGATAAACCAATGTGTTTATCAAACCCTTCTCTAGATGAAAATAATAATAAAGAGGAGACTGTTTTTACATCAGTTGAACAAAGTGTTCAAGATGATAATAGGGGAGCTAATTCATACAAAGATATAAAAGGGCCGCAATCATGGTTCTCGTACCAAGATGAAAAGAGAATTTTCATAACTCTGTCTAATAATATACATATTGGAAATTTCATCTTTTATGATGGAACTTATTCTAGTAACTTAAAGAAAGGTCCCTTATTAGGAATTTTATTCGCAGATGATTGTGGTAATAGGTCAGTCGCGTCGATTAAAGATTATCCCGGGCAACTATTTATAAATAGAAAAATCATAAAATGGCGCATAGCTACATTATCTGATTGGAAAAGACTCATTGAAGCTTTGTGGAATAAAAAAATAATAGCATATCCAAATGGTTCTTATGTGTTTGGTCCTATTGAAAAGGATTTGAATAAGTATCAAATATTTGAAAAAGAATATGCAATCCAAAAGGATGATAATGGATATGGATATATAGTCGATTTAATTGATGGTACTATTTATATTCAGAATGAAGATGTTAATTTGCCATTTCTTTATGTAATCGATTATTAACTATGCAACACCTACAACCTAACACCACCTTGCAAGGTGGAAAATATAGAATAGAGCGAGTGCTGGGGCAGGGAGGCTTCGGCATCACGTATTTGGCGGAACAAGTTTCGCTTGCAAGGAAAGTGGCTATTAAGGAGTTCTTTATGAAGGACTTGTGCGGACGGGGTGATGATACTCGTACTGTTGAAACGCCATCTACAGGCTGTAGTAAGCAAGTTGAGCAATATAGAAAGAAATTCATCAAAGAAGCTCATAACCTTGCACGGCTCAGTCATTCAAATATCATCAATGTGATAGAAGTGTTCGAAGAGAATAGCACGGTTTACTATGTGATGCCATATCTCTCAGGTGGCTCCTTGCAAGATTATGTTAGGGTGCATGGAGCTTTATCAGAAGATGAGGCAATGATGTATATCCGTCAGATAGCAAGTGCTTTGAAATACATGCACGAAGAAGAGCATATGTGCCATTATGACGTGAAACCAGCAAACATCCTGCTTGATGATAAAGGGAATGCAGTACTGATTGACTTTGGAATCTCAAAAAACTATGATTCAGCTGGAAATGAAACTACGACAACACCTATCGGATTAAGTGATGGCTATGCTCCTATAGAACAGTATCAACAGGATGTTGCGGAGTTTTCACCAGCAAGTGATGTCTATGCTTTGGGAGCCACTCTTTATTTTCTTTTGTATGGCAAGCGTCCCGTCAATGCTCCAAGCAGGGCCGCGGGAACGGCATTGCTTATGAAAAAGGATCTTTCGCCAAATACGAACGCGCTCATCAGTGCATCTATGAAGATGTCAAAACATGACAGAGCCGATAGTGTTGATATATTTTTAAAAGATGGATTTATATCGAGAAAAAATAATAATAATGGTAGTTCGCCGGAAGACAATATTACAATAGCTAAAAACCTTCATCGACATCAATTAGGAGTAGATGCTCCATATAATGAGGGTAAGGTGTCTTACAAGAAATATGTATTATTTGTGTTGCTAATAATAGCATTGCTTGCAGGCTATTTTTACTATAACAATGTAATCTCTACATCGAGTGCATCTCAAGTAGAGAAAGCTTCATATCAAGATTACTTTGACAGATAGAATAACATATAAAGAATAATTATGAAACAAAAATTAACCTTATTGATGCTGACAGTAATGGCATCTATCTTGTTAACATCGTGTGACAAGAATTTTAAAGAGTTGAAAGAACAAGTTGATAAATTCAACATGGCGTGCCCAATCTCTTTTGGAGACATTATGACCTTAAATAGTGCAATACTGAATAACAAAACTGTAGAATTGAAACTTACCGTAAACGAGACAACTGCTTCTATTTCAGCATTGAATAATCACAAAGAAGAAGCAAAAGAAATTTTGGCGATGAGTCTGACCAAAGAAACAAGTAAGGTTTTGGTGGATAAAATAATTGATGCAGGTGCTATGTTAAAGACGATAATAGTTGGTGGCCAATCAAATATGAGAGCAGAATTTGAGCTTACTGCAAAGGATCTTCAGAGAGCAAAAGAAAAATTCTCAAATATGACCGAAGGACAGAAATTGATAGCGAGCAATGTCTTGGGGGTAAAGATTAGGTTACCTTTTATGGTTGATGAAATTACGAAAGTTGTCGGCCTTTCTTTAACTGCAGATGCTTTGGTGTATAAATGTGAGATTAATGATTCAGAAACAGGACAGAGTCTTGATTCCGTTATAAGTCTGATGAAATATATGATTTTATCTCAAATGGCACATAGCATGAAGGGGGGTGTTCTTGGAGAGAGAAATCGACAGTTCTACCAGGCTCTTGTTGATTGTAATCAAGGTATAGAGTATGAATATCATGAATTACAAACAGCCCAAAGAGCTAGTCTTAGAATCTCTACAGATGAAATCCGGGATGTCCTTAATGGGAAATGGGATAATCAACCATCTGCAAAAGAATGGGAGAATTTTGGTAATGCATTAGAAGAAATGGCCAATGGCTATGAGGAGGATTACATGTCGGAAGTGGATACTGTTGTTGCTGAAGATTATACATGGTAACTATGCAACACTTACAACCTAACACCACCTTGCAGGGTGGAAAATACAGAATTGAGCGTGTGCTGGGGCAGGGAGGCTTTGGCAATACGTATGTTGGCTACAATACGGAGTTTGAAGAAACGGTAGCCATCAAAGAGTTCTTCATGAGGGCGTGACGGAACGTGATGAAACGACCAGTTTTGTCAGCGTGAGCAATGCGGACAATGTGCAGCAGTTTGAAGAGCAGCGCGAGAAGTTCAAGAAAGAGGCTCGACGTTTGCGCAAACTGAAGAATGAGCATATAGTTAAGGTTCATGACCTTTTTGAAGAGAACGGTACAGCCTACTATGTGATGGACTATATAGAAGGAGAGTCATTGGCAGAAAGACTGAAGCGTATTGGCAGACCAATACATGAACAAGAAATCAACAAGTTATTGCCCCAAATACTCGAAGCATTAAGAGAGGTGCATAAAAATGAAATGTGGCATCTTGACTTGAAGCCAGGCAACATTATGGTGGACAAGCAAGGTAATGCCTATCTGATTGATTTTGGTGCGAGCAAACAGATTCGTGCCAATGGCAGCATGACGACATCTACTGCGCTCTGCTATACTCCTGGCTATGCTCCAAATGAGCAGATTGGTCAAATGTACGATAGGTTTGGGCCATGGACAGACATCTATGCGCTTGGTGCCACCATCTATAATCTCCTTACAAACAAGAAACCACCAATGGCTATCGACATTGAGGAAGATGAAATGGATGCTTTTGACTTTCCAACAAACATTTCAGAAACAATGCGCAAACTGGTAGTGTGGATGATGCAACCCAAAAGAAAGAAAAGGCCTCAGAGTGTTGACGAAGTGATAACCAATATAAATATCAAGGAAGAGGTGGCCATTGATCCTGCCCCCGAGGTAAGACCTGAACAAAAACCAGTTCCAGAATCTGAAAGCGAGGAGACTCTTTTGGCAGGAGTATTAGGTTCCTCTGCCCCAAAAGAAGAGCATATTAATAAAGAAAAAGAGAGTCAAACAATCTTGGTTGTATCGAAAAAGAATAAAGAAGTAAAACCTCGCATAAATCTGACGAGCAACTTACCGCAGAGGGCTATCAAAGTTGGTGATTTTATTTTTGAGGATGGCACCTATTCTGATAAGATAGAAAATGACAAAAAGAAAGTAATAGGGATACTTTTCTCTTATTATGGCGGTGCCCATGGTCAAATCCTTTAGACGGTTAGCCCTGATGAAAACTTGTATATCAATGGAAAGGAACTGAAATGGCACAAAGCTTCTATAGCGGAGTGGGTAGATGTTATTCAGAACATAGGGCATTGTAAGGTAAATTTCTCTTCTTGGGAGTATCGTTTCTTTTCAGATGATGTACGTGATTTCTTAATAAATCACCATATAAAAGAAGCAAGATATGCAACAAGGAAATCTGTTAGTGGAGTCGCTTATGTTGTTAATCGTGAAAGCTGTAGACTAACTCCAATAGATGGTGACAACATAACACTTCCATACATATTTATAAGTGAATTCTAACACTACAAATGCCTCCAATAAACATACCCGAGAGATCAAAGTAAGGCGGAGCTGAAATGATCCAATCCCGCTACATCATGCTACCATAAGCCACAAGAATCGGGGGCAAGCGCCTCGGACTTTTTGCTTATTCATCTCTATCTTTCAGCGGATAAAAGTTAGAGATGAATAAGTCGATTTCGGGACTTTTATCATAGTCGTTCTAATACTTTTTATTCAATTCCTCATTTCGTACAACAGAACAGGTATTTTGTACAAAGATCTGTAAAAGGTGATGGAGAAATGAAAGAAACTCATTATATTTGCAAAAAAATGACATGGATGGAATTGATGAATACGAGGACAATAGAAAGACCCTCGTTGTTTATCAGGAAGTGAAGGATATCGTCTATGAGGACCCTAACCGCTTGTTAGCCGACACAAAGAAGATACTGGAGGCTAAGGCGAGAAAAGATAAGAAAAGAAAACATCAGTATGCCGTTCTCTATGCCTGTGCGGTAATAGAGTATTGGTTGAAAACAGAGCGTGTGACAATGTCATAAAGGAGAATATACAAGGTGAATAACAGATGTATTATCATATCCAATAACAATGAACTGGTGAGGCTTATACCCTCGCGAGTGGTATATGTGATGTCTGACGGTAATTATTCTACATTCGTTTTGCATGACAAGACAGAACAGGTGTTTACGATGAACTTAGCCCATTGTCAGCAGACTATAGAGCAACAACTTGGCAAAGAGGCGAATGTATTCATCCGTATTGGTAAGCAGTTGATCATTAATAAAAACTACATCTTCAAAATAAATGTCTCAAAGCAGGAATTATGGATGTCGGACGAATATAAGAATATGTCTTTCAAGTTATCGGCATCGAAAGAGGCCCTGAAACAGTTGAAGTCGTGGTTGGAATCACAAGCAAAGGAGGTGGAGCTATGAGAGAAGACGAAATACAGATATTAGGTACATCGGAGAAAAAGAACCATAAACGCATATTATGGTGGTCCGTTTCATTGGTGGTTTTGTTATTAACAGCCTTTGCCATTACATGGGGAGTCTTAAATGCTAACCGTAGAAATGCCGTATTAAATAAGGTGGTAGCAGACGTAAATCCGTTGTCAATATTGAATTCGCAAGAAAGTGGACTATATACATTTGATACTGAAATGAACGATATCAGTATCAGTACGCTTCATCTGGTGAATATGAGTACCCAACTGACTCAGTCAGTACCGGAATATAAAGACTCCACAATGCTCCTATCTGTTGTTGCTACTCGTAAAAGAGCCGTTGGAAGCGACCTGGTGATTGATGGGAAGTTGATTGCCAGGGGAAAGCCGATGAGTGGTTTCTGTGCGATCGTGAATGGAAATGTTGCTATCGGTGAGTCAAAGGATGATGACGTGATGAACTATTGTATTGAGAACAAAGGCAGTTTCTTCCGTCAGAATATGCTCGTCAAAGACGGTATGGTCCTTGATGTCCCCATAAAGGGTAAGGCCCCACGGTGTGCTCTTGCCCGACAGGGTAACGACATGTACGTGGTGTTTACCGGGGATGAAGAGTCTGTGCACGACTTTGCAGAGGCGATGGTAGATATCGGTGTGCTCGATGCACTTCTGCTGGATGACAACTGTACAACTATTCATTATAAGAATGAGATGCTGGGTTGTGAATATGGTCCGGATTCTGTTTCATCCTCAAAAGATATAATCAGTAGTTTGACATTTAATAAAAGAAAAGGAGGAAAAAGATGAATAACATAAGGATCTTACCCGTAGCGATACTGCTTATGCTGAGTATCTTTGGATGTAATGACCATAAACAAGAGGCATCGCACACGGATGACATAACACTTGACTCAACCCTTCAAGCCTTTGTCGATACCACGATGCGGTCGCAGATGGAAACTGTCGGAGCCTATGAGGGACAGGTGATTGTAATGGAAGTAAAAACGGGTGCTATCAAGGCCATGGTGGGGTATAAAGATACAGGGGAAGGTCTGCGTCAGGCAGATATTTTCGCTCATCAGCAGGAGATGGGATCGTTGGCAAAGGTGGCGACTTTGTTGGCAGCGATGGAGACTGGTCGTATCAAGCTCACTGATGAGGTGGATACATATGGTGGTGTGTATCATATCGACGGACAGATTATCAGAGATCACAACTGGCGGCGTGGCGGATACGGACTGCTCACCTATGAACAGGCTCTGGAATACAGTTCAAATATAGCCATCTGCAGGGCTTTGCAGAAAGCTTTTGTGATGAACGTAAAGAAATACTTTGCCATGCTGGATGCTATGAGTTATGGTCAGCCAGACAGTATCACGGGTATAGCAGGCTTGCGCCCGTCGGTTTACAGTTCACCAAAAGATAGTGACTGGGTGAATTCAAGGTTCTTGTGGCATGCCATCGGTTACGAACGAATGATGGCACCTGTGCAGATGTTGACCTTCTACAATGCTATCGCCAACGGAGGTAAGATGGTAAAACCAGTATTGCATCTTTCAGATACAGCGGTTATCAACGAGCAGATTGCCAGCAAGGAGAATATCAAGGAAATGCAGTTGGCCTTGCATCATGTCGTCTCTCAAGGTTTAGGGCGTAAAGCTGAGACCGACAAGACTACGACATCCGGGAAAACAGGCACAGCTCTGATCTATTATAGTGAAGCTGACGGTGAAGAGAGTCTTTATCATCTTTCATTCTGCGGGTACTTCCCTTCGGAAGATCCTCAATACAGTATTATCGTCTGTCTAAACAAGAAAGGACTTCCTGCATCCGGTGGCGGAATGGCTGGTCCCGTATTCCGACAGACTGTGGATTTTATATGCGACCGTAAAAGCAAACAACTATTAAAGTGATATGAAAAATCTGTAGGGGCACGGCACTTTTAATATTCAAGATAAACTCTGTGATTCTTGCAAGCCGTGATGATACGCAAGGAAAAGAGTCCGGATACTCCTGTCTTTTTGTAGATAAGGTTGACACCTTTATTATTCAAAAAGATGAAAGAAAAGAAAGATTTGTATCGTTCCTCGTTGAACAGGATTC
>OCTW011589774.1_pt1 | contig 20033 bp, 19 predicted proteins | sample 1539671 | NCBI WGS metagenome assembly OCTW01 (sample SAMN02144230, study PRJEB22623) | gut metagenome | biome: sheep rumen | host: Ovis aries | place: New Zealand
CAACCCAGTTATTCATGTCCCTGCTTCTCTATTGGGCGTATCCAGCATGGAGAACTGGTCCCTTGTTTATGGCAACGAACCGGAGAGTTATTCAATGTATTCACACGGGCTGTGCCCAAGCATCTGCCGCGTTCAGTATCAGTTCTATCAGGAACAAGTAGCTATCGCTAAAGAAATCGGGATCGACTATCCGAAATGGAATTATGAGATGTTCTTCAGTCGGCGCTCGATCCTGACTCAGGAGTACATGGGACTTGATGAGAATGGTAAGGATAATGTTGTATTTCCGCTCGACAAACCCTGCAATGAGGGGAATACTGGCCCCAACGACATCAATCACCGATACATTACGGAAGATATCCCCGTGGGGTGCAAGATTTACCATGATTTAGGTGTTAAGTTTGGTGTTCCTACGCCTGTCATAGATGCAATGATCGTGATTGGTGGGGCATTTCACGAGAAGAGTTATTTTAAAGAGTCTAAGTATGACTTAGACTATCTGGGTATTGGCCATATGACGAAGCAGGATCTAAAGAAGTATTTATATGAAGGTAAATACATTTAGACGCAGTGTTAGCTATTAGCTATATTTATCTATTTGGTTTTAAAAGGCGAAGAACTGTCTAGAGAATGCTAAAAAAAAGGGTTTTATTTTGTCTGAATCATCCGGCACATTATCATCTCTGTAAGAATGTCATCGCAAATCTAAAAGATGATGGGAATGAAGTTTTTATTCTGGCACGCCAGAAAGATGTTTTATTGGATTTGCTAAAAAACGAGCGATATGAAACACTCCCTTTGAATAAGGGAAAAAATCTTTTTGAAAAAATAAAATATCGCCGACCTTCGTTAAATTATGTGGTAGAGTATGCAAAAAGGGTTAAACCAGATTTTGTCACGGGGACGGGAGGATTTTATGGAGTTTCACAGCAGTTGAATATTCCTTCTTGGTTACTTGTTGAAGATGATGCTACGACCAACGCGATGATTTTTCTTGACAATCTTCTGAGTAATAGGAAATATACAGGAATTTTATCCCCGGTAGTATGCAATAATTCCATTCTTGAGAAGAAATCTGTAAAATACCATTCATATCATGAACTGGCGTATCTTCACCCAAACAATTTTACGCCGGATCGAGCAGTTGTTGAGAAGTATTTTCCATCGAATGAACCATATTTCATCATACGTTTTGCGCAATTGAACGCATATCACGATTTGGGCGTGTCAGGAATCAATACTGAAGTTGCTCAACACTTGATTGATCTATTGAAACCATTTGGCACTATTTATATTACGTCAGAACGTCCTTTAGAGCCTCAATTTGAACAGTATCGTATAAGAATTGATCCTTCTGACATGCATCATGTGATGTCTTTTGCTTCTCTTTACATCGGAGACAGTCAGACTATGGCGGCCGAGAGTGGTGTATTAGGAGTCCCATTTGTCAGGTTTAATGGTTTTGTGGGACGAATAGGATATCTTCGTGAATTGGAGGATGTATATCATTTGGGATATGGCATAAAACCCAAAGATGTGGATAAATTGTTTACCGTTGTTACTGATTTATTGCAAATGCCAGACAGGAAGGACATTTTTAAGCTTCGTCGTCAGAAAATGCTCTCCGACAAAATCGATTACGCCCGTTTTCTTACATGGTTCATCGAGAATTATCCGGAAAGCGTAAGAATTATGAAAGAGAGTCCAGATTATCAGTTTTGCTTCCGATGAGTGATTTTACCCTCGACAAATACATCCAACTTCTCCTTGCTCTTCAAGACTATGGTTTTGAATCCTTGACGTTGCGTCATGATGTAGATTTGTTACCAGAGAATTCCCTTAGAATAGCACGGTTGGAGGCGGAAAGGAGAATGCTGGGTATCTACTACTTCCGGGCGGTCCCAGAAAGTTGGGACGCCGGTATTATTCAGGAGATTGCGGCATTAGGCCACGAGGTTGGATATCATTACGAGTCGCTGACAACGTGTAAAGGTAATGTAGATGCGGCGTTTGCTGACTTTTGTAAAAATCTTGAAGCGCTGCGGAAACTTGTTCAGGTAAAGAGCATCTGTATGCATGGCAGCCCCCGCTCGCCATGGGACAGTAAAGATATCTGGAAAAAGTATGATTATCATGCCCTTGGTATCGAGAACGAACCTTACCTGGATACGGATTTCTCAAAGACATTTTATCTCACTGATACGGGACGTAGATGGGACGGATACAAGGTGAGCGTACGTGACAAGATCCCCCGGTATCAGGACGAGTGGACGGCAAAAGGATTGACTTTTCATACTACAGACGATGTTATTGATGGACTCCGTACCGGACGGATTCCAAAGAATCTCATGATTACGGTCCATCCCCAACGCTGGAACCCTTTCGGAATGACCTGGTGCAAGGAGATGGTACTACAGAATGCAAAGAATATAGTTAAAAGAGTAATTATCAAGAATAAATGATCAACGTTATCGGCCTCGGCTATATCGGCCTTCCTACGGCCCTCATGCTGGCTTCCCATGGGTTGGAAGTCATTGGTACTGATTATAATAAAGAACTTGTCGCCACGCTGAATGCGGGGAAAACAACCTTCAAGGAAGATGGCTTGGACGAACTCTTCGCCGCTGCCGTTAAGGGTGGAATCAAGTTTACGACAGAGTACCAGAAGACGGACATGTATATTGTCTCCGTCCCTACGCCATATGACAAGTTTTCCAAGAAGGTGGACCCTTGCTATGTGGTTGCGGCGGTGAAGCAGGTGCTGGCGGCGTGCCCTGAAGGAGCTACGGTGGTGATTGAGTCTACGATTTCTCCAGGAACGATCGACAAGTCCGTCCGGCCAGTGATTGCCGAGTGCGGGAAGTTCGTAAACCTGGTCCATGCCCCCGAGCGGATCATTCCGGGCAATATGGTCTATGAACTCCTGCACAACAACCGTACGATTGGTGCCGATGACAAGTCGGTGGGGGAGAAGGTCAAGGCCTGCTACGCTAGCTTTTGCCAGGGTGATATCGTGGTCACAGACATCAGGACGGCCGAAATGACAAAGGTTGTGGAGAATACGTTCCGGGCCGTAAACATCGCCTTTGCCAATGAACTCGCCCGTATCTGCCGCCACGACAACATGGACGTGTACGAGATCATCCGTATCTGCAACATGCATCCGCGGGTGAACATCCTGCAGCCCGGCCCCGGCGTGGGTGGCCACTGCATCAGCGTGGACCCGTGGTTCTTGGTAGGGGATTACCCGTCATTGGCGAAGGTCATCGACGAATCTATGAAGACCAATGATAGCCAGCCGGCCTTCGTTTTGAACCGTATTCATGAGATCATGAAGGAGAATGGCATCACGGATACTCGTCGGGTTGGCTTATATGGCTTGACCTATAAGGAGAATGTCGATGATGTTCGCGAGAGCCCTACGCTGCAACTTCTTGAGTGTCAGGAGAAGCATCTTGCGGAGCCTTTGAAGGTCTATGATCCGCTGATAGAAAAGGACATCGTGAAGCATCAGTATCATGACTTCGATGCCTTCTTGAAGGATGTGGAAATGGTTGTAATTATGGTGAAGCATGACGAGATTAAGGGGAATTGGGATAAACTGAAAGGGAAGGTCGTTTTGGATTGTCACAATATTTGTCCTTTGAAGAGTGTGTATCATATTTAAATTTTTCAGTATTATCCAATGTCAGTTTTTTCTGAGTTCCTAAAGGCAGATTTTAAGCGGTATGGCGGTGGTAAAATTGCCTTGTATCAACGATTATTTCATTATTATTTTCGTAAGGCGCAAACTCGAAATAGCTCTTTCGGCCGGTTTGTATTCAAAGTGCTGTTTCGTTGCCATTCCCGTTTGCATGGAATTGAGATCCCTTCATGCACGAGAATTGGAAAGGGCTTTTATTTGTGTCATGCATATAATATAACCGTCAATGGCGGAACTGTAATTGGCGAAAACTGTAATATTCATAAGGGTGTTACAATAGGAACTGAGTGCCGGGGTAGACGGGCTGGAACTCCTACTATTGGGAATTGTGTTTCCATATGTGTGAACGCAACCATCGTTGGAAAAATAACGATAGGAGACGATGTTATTATTGCACCTAATGCGTTTGTAAACTGTGACATCCCTTCTCACTCTATCGTGATAGGAAATCCATGTATAGTAAAACACAGAGAAAATGCTACAGCTGGATATGTTTGTAATGTAGTATGATTCGAGGAAACTGTTTTCACCATAGCGGCTGATTCATTTCATAGAATTACTCATTTTGCAGTCATAAGATTGGAAGTTATGATTTGTTTGACTTATGATTAGGTATGTCATTTGATTATTCTTTAGTGGAAAAATGCAGATAAAAAAGATACTTTTTGTTTTTGGTACTCGGCCCGAGGCCATCAAGATGTGCCCGCTCGTCAAGGAGTTCCAGAGGTACCCTAATGATTTTGAGACCGTTGTCTGTGTGACAGGGCAGCATCGGGAGATGCTGGACCAGGTGCTGGAAATCTTTAGCGTGAAGCCGGATTACGACCTGAACATCATGAAGCAGGGGCAAGACCTGTATGATGTTACAGCCCGAGTTCTGACCGGGATGCGGGATGTCCTGGATGAGGTCAAACCCGATGTCGTATTGGTCCATGGGGACACGACTACGTCGATGGCCGCAGCGATGGCTGCCTTCTATCGGCAGATTCCCGTGGGACATGTAGAGGCTGGTCTCCGGACGCATAACCTGTATAGCCCATGGCCGGAAGAGATGAATCGGCAGGTAACGGGACGGATTGCGGAATATGATTTCGCTCCCACGCCGCTTAGCCGGCAGAACCTGTTGGATGAAGGGGTTCCGGAGGAGAGGATTACGGTGACGGGGAATACGGTTATCGATGCATTGCATTGGGTGGTGGAGAATGTGTTAGCGAAGGGATACCAACCGAAAGATCCTTCAGTCGCTTCGCTCCTTCAGGATGACAAGTTTCATTCTGACCGAAGTGAAGAATCTCGCCGGATCGTTCTCATCACAGGCCATCGTCGGGAGAATTTCGGCGAGGGTTTTATCAGTATGTGCACGGCGATCCGGGATTTGGCCCGGAAGTATCCGGAGGTAGATTTCGTGTATCCGATGCATCTGAATCCGAATGTGAGGAAGGCGGTTGGAGAAGTATTCGGCAGTGAGATTCTTCGCTCTGCTCAGAATGACAAAGAAAAGAATCTGCATTTTATCGAGCCGTTGGATTATTTGGATTTCGTGTACCTGATGTCTCGGAGTTATATCGTCCTCACGGATTCCGGTGGAATCCAGGAGGAAGCACCAGGGCTTGGGAAGCCGGTTTTGGTGATGAGGGATACGACGGAGCGTCCTGAAGCATTGGAGGCCGGAACGGTGAAATTGGTTGGGACCGATTATGAGCGGATTGTTACGGAAGTATCCAACCTTTTAGATGATCCTGCCTGCTATCAAGCCATGAGCCATGCTGTAAATCCGTATGGAGACGGGAAAGCGTGTCCAAGAATTGTAGAAAAGTTAAAATAAAATATTATCTTTGTGAGATTGTAAAAACTTCATTGATTATGAAACTTACGAGGATCTTTCGGGCATGCGTCGTCATTTCGCTGGTTGCCGTATCAGCGGTTTCCTGTGTTACCAACAGAAAGGTGGCCTATCTGCAGGATATGAAGCATAATTCCCAAATTGAACTGGAGAATAAGTTTGAGGCTGTCATTAGTCCGTATGACGAACTGGATGTTATCATCTCTTGTTTTGATAGCGAATTGGCAAAGCCATTCAACATTTATAGCGCGGCCCAAACCGCAGTTCGTAATAATCAACAGAATTTAGCTTATCTGGTGGATCAAAATGGAGATATTGAATTGCCGGTTTTGGGCAAAATCCATGCAGCCGGATTAACTCGTCTAAAGTTGCAGGAGCGGGTGCAGAATATGTTAATTGCTGGTGGTTACATCAGTGATCCATATGTTATGGTTCGTTTTCGTGATTTTAAAGTTTTCTTCCTTGGTTCCAATGGGGGGAAGGCGATCACCGTTCCTAATGAACGTTGTACCTTCTTGGAAGCTCTTGCCCTTTCCGGTGATTTGAATGTCTTTACGGATCGGCACAAAATTGCTGTTATGCGTGAGGTCGATGGTAAGATGGTCATGCGCTATCTAGACCCCCGCTCCTCCAAGGTTTTTCGTGATCCTTTCTTTATGCTTCAGCAGAATGATTTTATTATTACCAGAAATACGAGTTATCGTAACTTCTTGGAATCTTATAATCAGTGGAGTCCCTTTGTCTCAATCTTTTCTTCCTTGGTTGGAATTGCTTCTCTATACATCACATATTTAACATATCAGGCAGCATCCTCAAAGTAAAATTAGTTCTAATCAGTAATTCTACTATGGACTCCATTAATCAAGAACACGACCTCTCATTTCTGGAGAAAAAAGATGCGAATGCCCTTTCGGGTAAGGATATCTTCTTTACCATTCTTCGAAATCTGCACTGGTTGATTATTTGTGCCCTCATTGGTGGTGCCATTGCGTATTACATTAGCGATCGAGCGGACCGTATTTACGAGAGCCACGCCAAGATTCTCATTAATTCCATTACCCGCAATCGACTGGATAATGGAATGTCCATGCTCGAGAACATTACGAACCGACGGGTGGCGACGACGATGAACGCCATTAACGATGAGATTATCGTCCTCCAGTCGGAGACGCCGATGATGACTGTTGTCAACAGTCTTTCTTTGGGCACAACCTATAAATATCGGACGAAACTAGTTAAAAGAATCAAGGATTTATATGGTGAATCTCCGATTGACGTTAAGATGTTGGATGTCAATGAAACGGATTATGCTTCACTGACTGTTACCGTATCCAAGGACTCTACTTTCATTGTTGAAATTGGAGAGTTTGAGCCGGTAAAAGGTCATCTGGGAGATACGGTAAAGACCAATCTGGGGCGTATCGCGGTCCATCCTACCTGGGCTCTTCGTGAATTGTATTATGATAATCCCATCATGGTATCCCATCTGAATATCAATGATGTGGCCAATGACTATCGCCATCGGGTGCTTGTCGAGCGGAACAGCACCTCCGACGGGATTATCAACCTTTCTCTTCATGACACTTCACCGAGACGTGCTGCCGATATTCTGAATGAGATGATTACCGTGTATAACGAAAACACGGTGGTTGAAAAGCGGAATATCATCCAGCAGACTTCCGAGTACATCAATACTCGCATTTCTCAGTTGGACCATGATTTGGGTGCTCAGGAATCGCAGATCGCTACTTTCAAGCGTGATAACCAGTTGCTCAATCTGCAGGACTACGGGCAGGCCTATCTGACGCAGAGCATCGAATCCTCCGAGGAATTGGAGCGGCTGCAAGCCCAGATTTCGCATGCCCAGTACCTGATGGAACTGACCAATGCAAACACGGAGAACAAGCTTTTCCCGGTCACCATCAACATTGAGGATGAAAATATTAAAGCTACCATTGCCCGGTTCAATGAGCTGGTCCTGAAACTGGACAAGTATAAAGAGTCCGGTACGACCAACAACCCGATTGTCCAGGATATGCGGCTGGAGCAGGCTTCCCTGAAGAGCAACCTGAATCAGTTGCTTTCCACCTATATCGGTGCAATCCGTCAAAAGATGGGAAGTGTCCAGGCTATCGGCGATAGGGCGAATGAACGGATTCGCCAAGTTCCTGGTGGACAGCTTTATATCGACAATCTCTCCCGCGTCCAAGGAATTAAGGAGCAGCTCTATCTGACCCTTTTGAGCAAGCGCGAGGAACTCCTGATTAGCCAGCCTTCCATTGAAGGAAATGCCAAGATCATCGACAAGGCTCGTGTTAATACCTCCCCAATTTCTCCGGACACCAGAAAGAATGTCATCCTGGGCTTCTTGATCGGTCTCCTGATTCCTGTTTTGATCTTCGTTCTCCGCCGTCTCCTGGATACGAAAGTCCGCTATCGCAAGGACGTCGAAGCTTACACCAACATTCCTATCCTCGGTGAAATCCCGTCCAAGGACAAGAAGGATACGCGCAGTCTGGTCGTTACCGACAAGGGCCGTGACATGATGACGGAGGCGTTCCGTATTCTCCGAAGCAATATTGAATTCACCAAGGAAACCGATCAGAAGGCGACGACCTATCTGTTCCTGTCCCTGATGGCAGGATCCGGTAAGACTTTCATTACTACGAATCTGGCGGCCAGCCTGGCGCAGGTGGAGAAGAAAGTCATCCTGCTGGACCTTGACCTTCGTAAGGGTACGTTGACGCATAATATCGCTTCCCGGAAGAAGGCCGGTATGTCTAACTATCTTTCCGGCAAGACGGACGCCGTTGATGAGATTATCTCGCATGACGTGTTTGCTCCGGGCGTGGATACGATCCTTTCCGGTCCGCTTCCGCCGAACCCGGCTGAACTGTTGTCCAGCAAGCGGCTGGATGCGCTCATGGAGCAGCTCCGTCAGCAGTATGATGTCATTATCATCGATGCTGTTCCGGCAGGTATCGTGGCCGATGCCACCATCCTCAGCCGCTTTGCCGACGTGAGCGTCTTCGTCCTCCGTTCCAACCTGGTGGACAAGCGTATGCTGCCTGACCTGCAGGAACTCAAGGATAGGAATACCTTCCCGAACATGATGATCATCCTGAACGGTATCCAGTTCAAGAAACATCGCGGCTACGGCGGCTATGGCTACGGCTATGGCTACGGCTATGGTTACGGCTATGGTTATGGCTATGGTTACGGCTACGGTTATGGCTATGGCTACGGATACGGCAACGACGATGATGAGGATAAGAAGGGCAAGAAGAAGAAAAAGCATCATCACAAGTCTCAGGATTCCGAAGACGACGATATCTAGCAGTTTATGGCTAATTTTGCATTGATCGGGGCGGCGGGTTACATCGCCCCCCGTCATATTAAGGCGATCAAGGATACGGGGAACAACCTGCTGGCGGCTTACGACAAGTTTGACAGCGTGGGGCGTTTGGACAGTTTCTTCCCGGACTGCTCCTTCTTTACGGAGCACGAACTCTTCGACCGCTTTTGCTCCAAGCAGAAGCAGACGTCGGAACCGCTTGAGTGGATGAGCATTTGCACCCCCAACTACACGCATGATGCCTTCATCCGCTACGGCCTTCGTTTGGGCTGCGATGTCATCTGCGAGAAGCCGGTGGTCCTGAATCCGCACAATATCGACGCTCTCCAAAAGGTGGAGGAAGAGACCGGTCACAAGGCCTACAATATCCTTCAGCTCCGTTTGCACGATTCCATCGTCGCCCTTAAGAAGAAGGTGGACGAAGGTCCTGCCGATAAGGTCTATGACGTGGATCTGACCTACATCACCTCCCGGGGTAAATGGTATTACACGTCCTGGAAGGGGGATGTTCACAAGAGTGGCGGCATTGCTACCAATATCGGCGTGCATTTCTATGACATGCTCCAGTGGATCTTCGGCCCTGTGCAGGAGAACATTGTCCATGTCATGAGCTTCGACCGGGTGGCCGGCTATCTGGGTCTCAAGAAGGCGCGGGTACGCTACTTCCTGAGTATCAATGCCGATTGCCTCCCGCCGAATGCAGTGGAGGGGGAGAAGCGCACCTACCGGACACTCTCCATCGATGGCAGTGAATTTGAGTTCTCGCAGGGCTTCACGGAACTGCACACTGAGAGTTACCGGAAGATTCTCTCCGGAGAAGGTTTCCGCATCGGCGAGGCCCGTCCCTGCATCGAGATTGTCAGCCAGATCCGCAATGCCACACCCGTCGGGCTGGTTGGAGACTATCATCCATTGGCCAAACTCCCGTTGGCCCATCATCCATTTGGTTGGGACGACCGCAGATAAGATATGCTGCCTTTCCGTAAACTGATTCTGATTACCATGGGGCAGGCCACTTCCTTCCGGAAGGACCCGTCGCCGCGGGATTGGCGCGAAATGTACCAGTTGTCCCGTCAGCAGGCACTCGTGGGCGTTTTGAACGATACGGTCCATCGCTTGCATGCGGACCAGACGCCGCCGGAGGCACTGCTCCGGGAATGGGATGAAAACACGGCGAAAATCGGCCGGATCTATCACCAGCACGAGGAACACGCCAAGGAACTGGAAGCTTTGCTTACCCGTCTGGGGCTGCATGGCTGCATCCTGAAAGGGACCGGACTGGCTCGTCTGTATCCGAATCCGGAACGGCGGATGTGCGGGGACATCGACCTCTGGATCAAGGGGAAGCGCGATGATATCATCGAGGCCTTTGAGGATGCGGATATTCCCATCTATGATATCATCTACCAGGAGTGCAAGGCCGGTGTTTTCCTGGACACGGAGGTGGAAATCCATTTCCACCCCAGCAAGATGTACAATCCCTTCTCCAATGCCCGCCTGCAGCGGTTCTTTGAAGAGAATTCCCCAATCCGGGACGATGTGCCCATCACCTATCCGAGTGCCCGCTTCAACGCGGTCTTCTGCATGGCCCATATGTTCCGCCATTACCTGGAAGGCGGAATTGGAATGCGCCAGATGTGGGACTATTATTATATCCTCCAGGATCTGCCCCGCACCTTCAAGAAGCCGGTAATGAAGACGCTGAAGCGGCTTGGCATGGGAAAGTTCACGGCCGCTGTCATGTATCTGATGAAGACCTGCTTCGGGCTGGATAAGCACAGTCTCCTCTGTCCTCCGGACGAGAAGCGCGGAAAGAGGCTGGTCAAGGACGTGCTTGTCATGGGCAACTTCGGCGTGATGGACGAGCGGAACTATGAGCGGGAAGGGGAGGGCAAATGGGCCCGTTTCATGCGCAAGAACCGCCGCGTCTTCTCCAACCTCCGCTTTTACCCCCGCGAAGTCATCTGGTCGCCCTTCGCCCGCGTAAGCCAGTATATCTGGCGCTGGTTCAAGGGGTATCTGTAGCCCCTTCCACCGCCACCACGTCCCCCCGCGTGATCGTGATCCGGGTGCAGATGAGGGACTGGATGGCGACGATCAGGGAAACGCCGCTCGGGGTTTCCTCCACTTCTCCTTCGATGCCTTTGAGTGGTCCGCGGACCACTTTCACCCGCGTCCCCTTGCTGATGGGGACGTCGGAAGTGACGGGCGTATCGGGATACTCCGTCATCACGCGGATGAAGGCATTCATCTGTTTCTCAGGAACTTCCAAGAGTGTCCGGGTGCCATGGTCCACGATGAAGCGTCCATGGATCTCGCCGGCATTGACCAGGTTCAGCGCCCGCTCCTTTTCCGTCCGGAGGAACAGAAGGGTGTTGTAGGTCTTGGGGATGAAGAACGGGATTTTCAGGGCCGATAACCGCTCGGAAATCTTTTTCCACTGCCCCCATCTGGTGATGATGGCAAACCAGCTGATATGACGGGCGGCGCCGGGCATGATTCGAACGCAAAGATAGGAAAAAATTGCTATCTTTGTAAATTGTAAGATGAAAGCATTTCGTTCCATAAGGCTCCTCATCCTCCTGGTGGCGACCGCCGTGGCCGTCTCCGGCTGCAATGTAGCCAAGATCAAGGACCTGAAAGTGACCTCGGTCGGGGTCAAGTATCTGGTCCCCACGTCCTCCAGGTCGATGGATGCCGTCCTGCTGCTGGGGCTGGACAATCCGTCCGTGGATTTCACCGTGGACGATGTCCGCGGCGTGGTCCGGTATTACGATCGGGAGATGGTGCATTTCACCGCCGGGGAACTGCCGGTCCAGGCCCGCAGCATCCAGGTGTACGAACTGCCCTGCACGGCCCTGCTGGCGGAGAAAGTGTCCCTGCTGGACCTTCTCGCCATCGCGGCGAAGCGCTCCCTGGACGGAATGACTGCCGATGTCAAGCTGCATGTGAAACTCAAGAATGGGGCAGGGACGACGTTGTCCTTCAACAACCTGGACCTGTCCTCGTTCAGCCAATAAGATATTGACGATGAAAAAGATACTCCTCACCCTTCTCCTTGTCCTGGTTTCCGGAGCCGTGCTTCGGGCGCAGGAGTTCCGGGTGGATACGATGAAGGTTTCCCGGGTGGATTCCACCCTGGTCGGGCGCAATGTCCTGTCGGTCCTGGGCTCCGGCGTCACGGTGAACCAGTCGTCCGCCATGCGGTCCGCCCTGGACCGCTATGTGCAGAACAATGCGAACAAGAAACTTACCGGCTACCGGATCCGCGTGTATTTCGAGAATGGGCAGAACGCCCGGGCCCGGTCCGAAGCCATCGCCCGTTCCGTCTCCAATGCATATCCCGGCATGGGTGTCTATCGGACTTTCGAGAGCCCGAACTTCAAGGTGATGGTGGGGGATTTCCGCACGAAAGACGAGGCCCTCAAGGTGTACCAGTCCCTGAAAGCGTCCTATCCTACGGCCCTTCTCCTGAAAGATACGATCAATTATCCCCGGTAGCGCCATGCCCACATCCATCAAACAGGGACTTGAACAGAAGCTTCAGCAGAAGCTTTCGCCGCTCCAGATCCAGACCATCAAGCTGATCGAGATGCCGGTGCAGGCCCTGGAGCAGCATGTGCGCGAGGTGCTCAACGACAATCCGGTCATTGACGATACGCCCGCCTCGGGCGGCGATTCGGACGAACCCCGCGACATGTCCATCTCCGAGATGGAGGACCGCGAGAACAGCGGCGGTTCCCTGGAGGATACCTATACGTCCTACGCGGACGACGATCCCACTCCGTATTACAACCGTTCCGTCAAGAACTGGGGTCCGGACGAGCGCCCCGAATACAATACTTTCTCTGTCAAGCAAAGCTTTACCCAGAGCTTGATGGAACAGCTGGGCTACCGGAACCTGACGGAGCATGAGCGTTCCGTCGCCACCTTCATCATCGGCAGCCTGGACGATGACGGCTACCTGCGCCGTGACATCGAATCCCTCGTGGACGACCTGGCCTTCCGGGCCGGTGTGGAAACCAATGCGGAGGAGGTGGAGCGGATGCTCAAGGTCGTGCAGGAGTTCGAGCCCTCGGGTGTGGGAGCCCGCGACCTGCGGGAATGCCTCCTGCTTCAGCTGGAGGACAAGAAGCAGACGGATTCCGTCCGGAATGCCATCCGGGTGCTCCGGGACGGGTTCGATGAGTTCAAAGGCCGTCATTTCCAGCGCCTGATGAACCGGCTCCACCTGGATGCGGACGAACTTAAGGCCGTTCTGGAAGAGATCCGGAAGCTCAATCCCGCCCCCGGCGGCCAGATCGATGACAGCTATGACGACCAGGCCTCCCAGATCGTTCCCGACTTCCGCCTGGACTACGAAAATGGCGAACTGATCCTGTCCATGCCCCGTTTCTCCATCCCGGAACTCCGCGTGAACCGCAAGTATGCGGAAATCCTGGAGACTGGCCGCTACGCGACGGACCGTTCCCAGAAGGATGCCGCCCTTTTCGTGAAGCAGAAGCTGGATTCCGCCAAATGGTTCGTGGAGGCCTTGCGGCAGCGCCAGAACACCCTCGAAAGCACGATGCGTGCCATCATCGAGTATCAGCACGACTACTTCATCGACGGAGACGAATCGTCCCTGAAGCCCATGGTGCTCAAGGACATCGCCGAGCGTACGGGTTTTGACATCTCCACCATCTCCCGCGTGGTGAACAGCAAGTGGATCGAGACCCACTTCGGCATCTTTCCGCTCAAGTACTTCTTCTCCGAAGGCCTGGAGAACAGCGACGGCGAAGAGGTTTCCACCCGCGAAATCAAAAAGGTCCTCCGAGAGCTGGTCGATGGTGAGGACAAGCACAACCCCCTCACGGACGACGACCTGGTCGACGCCCTTACCGCGAAGGGCTATAAAGTCGCCCGCCGCACCATCGCCAAATACCGCTCGCAGCTGGACATCCCCAAGGCCCGGCTGCGCCGCGAGCTCTAACAACTCCTATGACGAAAAAACGGGCGGAGAGCATCCTCTCCGCCCGTTTTCTTTGGAATAAGAAAGGAATCCGGGCAAAAACAGCTTGTTTTGCCCGGATTTCCGCTAAAACACCAGCAGGAACAGCCCTGCCGCGAGGCAGCCGCCTGCCATCGGGCCGAGGACGGGGACCCAGCTGTAGTTCCAGCCGCTGTCGCGCTTGCCCTTGATAGGCAGGATGGCGTGGGCACAGCGGGGGCTCAGGTCGCGGGCTGGATTCATCGCATAGCCGGTTGTGCCGCCAAGCGACATGCCCAGCGCCATGATGAGGCAGGTGACGGGCCAGGCGCCGATCGCACCGGTGGAGGCCGCCGTACCGCCGATCTGGAAGGCGTTGCCCTCGAAGCCGATGGCGAGGATTATGAACACCAGGAGCGTCGTAGCGATGAGCTCGGAGAGGAAGTTCCGCCAGGGATTCCAGATGGCCGGCATGGTGCAGAAGGTGCCGAGCATGGTGTCGGGTTCGTCGGAGGTGGCCTTGTAGTGGTCCTTATAGAACACATAGACCAGCAGGGCGCCCACGAAACCGCCCAGCATCTGGGCGACGATGTAACCGCACACGGAAGACCAGGCGAACTTGCCGGCGATGGCAAGGCCCAGCGTCACGGCCGGATTCAGGTGGGCACCGGAAACCGGGCCGGCGATGAGGACGCCCATCATGACGGCGAGGCCCCATGCAAGGGCGATGACGACCCATCCGCCGCCCTTGGCTTTGGACTTGTTCAGGGAAGTGGCGGCGCACACGCCGTCGCCGAGGAGCACCAGGACGAGGGTGCCGATGAATTCGAAAATATATGCGTTCATAGTCATTTGGTTAACGTTCTGGATATCGCATCGGCCCAGCCGGCCTTCAGCTCGGTGACATCGGCGCCGGAGGGGACGAAGACGCGCTCCGCCTGCCACTGGGCCTTGATCTCGTCCAGGGAGCTCCAATAGCCGACGGCGAGGCCGGCGAGGTAGCAGGCGCCCATGGCAGTGGTTTCGGTGACCTGCGGACGGATGACGGAAGCGCCCAGGATATCGGCCTGGAACTGCATCATGAGGTTGTTGCGGGAAGCGCCGCCATCGACCTTGAGTTCGGACAGCGGGACGCCGGCGTCCTTTTCCATCGCGCCGACGATGTCCATCGTCTGGAAGGCGATGCCTTCGAGGGCTGCGCGGGCGATATGGGCCGCCGTGGTTCCGCGGGTGATGCCGCAGATGGTGCCGTGGGCATACTGGTCCCAATACGGGGCGCCCATGCCGGTCAGGGCCGGGACGAAATACACGCCGCCGTTGTCCTCCACCGTTCGGGCCAGGGCCTCGATCTCGGAGGAACTCCGGATGATTCCCAGGCCGTCCCGGAGCCACTGGACGACGGATCCGCCTACGAAGATGGAACCTTCCAGGGCGTAATTGACCTTGTCGCCGATCTTCCAGGCGATGGTGGTGAGGAGGTTGTTCTTGGAAAGGATCGGCTTTTCGCCCGTGTTCATCAGGAGGAAGCAGCCGGTGCCGTACGTGTTCTTCACGGAGCCGGGCTCGGTGCACATCTGCCCGAAGAGGGCGGCCTGCTGGTCGCCGGCGATGCCGCCGATGGGCACTTCATGGGCGAAGAGGGTGGTCTTCGTGACGCCATAGACCTCGGAACTGGAACGGACGGACGGCATCATGGACCTGGGAATTCCCAGCATATCAAGCAGTTCCTGGTCCCATTCCAGCGTGTGGATGTTGAACAGCATGGTGCGGGATGCGTTGGAGACGTCGGTCACATGGACCTCGCCGCGGGTGAGCTGCCACACGAGCCAGCTGTCCACGGTGCCGAACCGGAGTTTCCCGGCCTGGGCCTTCTCGCGGGCGCCGGGAACGTTCTCCAGGATCCAGTGGATCTTGGTGCCGGAGAAGTAGGCGTCGATGATGAGGCCCGTCTTCTCGCGGATCCATTCGGCCTTGTCCCGGAGGGTGTCGCAGAATTCGGAGGTGCGGCGGTCCTGCCAGACGATGGCGTTGTACACGGGCTCGCCGGTCTCGGCGTCCCAGACGATGGTGGTTTCCCGCTGGTTGGTGATGCCGATGGCTGCGATGGACTTGCCGTTGATGCCCATCTTCGTGATGGCTTCGGCGATGACGGCCGCCTCGGACGACCAGATTTCCATGGGATTGTGCTCCACCCAGCCCGGTTTCGGGAAATACTGGGTGAACTCCATCTGCGCGGTGGAGCGGATGTTGCCTTCGTGGTCGAAGACGATGGCCCGGGAGGAACTCGTCCCCTGATCCAGGGCCAGGATGAACTTGTCGGTCATTATGTGGTCAATTTACAGATAAGCGTTGCACTCGTGCAGTCCACCACCTCTACGTCCACGTAGTCGCCGGCTTTCTGGCCGGCGCCGGGGAAGACGCACATCTTGCTGTTGGACGCGCGGCCGCACAGGTCGTCGGGATTGCGCTTGGAGGGGCCCTCGACCAGAACCGTCAAGCGCTTGCCGATGTCGCGGCGGTAGCTTTCCAGCGACTTCCGATTCTGGAGGTCGATGATCTCGTTCAACCGCCTTGTCTTTACTTCGGGCGGTACGTCGTCCGGGTAATTCCGGGAGGCGAGGGTTCCAGGGCGCTCCGAATATGCGAACATGAAGGCCCAGTCGAACCCCACTTCCTCCATCAGGCTCAGTGTCTCGCGGTGATCCTCCTCCGTTTCGGAGCAGAAACCGGCGATGACATCCGTCGTGAGGCCGCAGTCGGGCATGACGCTCCGGATCTTCCGGACCCGGTCCAGATACCATTCCCGGTCGTATTTCCGCCGCATCTTCTCCAGCATCCGGGAACTGCCGGACTGCACGGGAAGGTGGATGTGCTTGCAGATATTGTCATACGCGGCCATCGTTTCGATGACCTCGTCGCTGATGTCTTTGGGATGGGAAGTGGCGAAACGGACTCTGAGCGCCGGGTCGATGGCGGCGACCCTCCGGAGCAGCTCCGCAAAATTCACCGTCTCTTCCGGCGACTTCCACAGGTAACTGTCCACGTTCTGGCCCAGCAGCGTCACTTCCTTGTAGCCCTTCTGGAACACGTCGCAGGCCTCTCTGACGATGGAGTGCGGGTCGCGGGAGCGCTCGGCACCGCGGGTGTAAGGAACTACGCAGTAGGAACATACGTTGTTGCAGCCGCGCATGATGGAGATAAAGGCGGAGACGCCGTTCTTGTCCGTGCGGACGGGCGTAATATCGGCATAGGTCTCGTCACGGGAGAGAAGGACGTCGATCTGGGGGCTGTCCGGTTTGATGGCTTGGAGCAACCGAGGGAGCGACCGGTAGGCGTCCGGACCCACGACGAGGTCCACCTTCCGCGTATCCAACAGCTTGTCTTTCAGGCGTTCCGCCATACAGCCGACGATTCCCACCACAGTTCCCGGGCGCTTCTTCCGCTGCAGGTTGAACTGCTCGATCCGGCCCCAGATCCGCTGCTCCGCATTGTCCCGCACAGAGCAGGTGTTGGCCATGATGAGGTCCGCTTCCTCCATGTTCTCCGTCCTTTCATATCCCTCCTTCGCCAGGATGGAAAAAATGACCTCGGTGTCATTCACATTCATCTGACACCCGTATGTTTCGATATAGGCTTTCTTCATGTTGTACAAAGTTAATGAAAAATGTGCAAAACACCTGCGCTGACACAATTATTACGCTTTTCGAGGCGTAATTGTGTATAACGCGGTCCCACACACAAATTCCGATTAAAATGGCTGATCATTGTGAAAAACGGAGGGCCATGCACAACTATTTTGCGGCCATGGGAAACAAGGAGTCAACGACACGCTGTTCCAACCGGGCGATCCGGGCGATCTGCTTATTGGAGGCACTCCATTTGTTCTTCAATTCGAGAGCCAGTTCCTTGCGCTGCGGGAAAGGCAGTTCATTCACACAGTCACAACGGAATCGCGATCGGCATGTCTGCTGTGCTATCCTGTACAGTTCATCGTCATTCAAGTTGGGCTTTTCTCCCAGTCTGGCGGCCACTTCCACCTGTCCTTCAACATGCTTGAATACCCACCAGGTAAATTTGCGGGCGTTTGGAAACAACTGTTCCACAAGCCTGTAGTTCACGAAACTCTCCGGAACGATCATTCCTTCCCGTATGCGGAACTCCGATGCCAGGACGGCTTCATCCGTCCGGGTAATCTTCCGCCTTTCCCGGTAAGTCAATTCTTCCGGTTTTCGGGAATTCAGCTTGTTTAGCAACGGATTGAAATAGAGATAACCGGTACACCATGGCCAAGCCAGCGGATTGACATCGGTCCGGGCAGCATAGGGGTTACGGATCACATAGGCGATCTCGTTCCGGAGTTGTGTCAGTGTCTTGATGGCCGGAGTATCGGGGTCCACTTCAACTTTATCCAGGATACCGGACTTACCCCTGCGAGAGAGGTAATTTGACAGTTTTTTCTTCAATTGTCGGAAAAAGGAAAGACCATCGACCAGATTTCCCCGGATGATAAAGTGGAAATGATTGCTCATCAAGGCAAATGCTAGAATCTCGACAGGACTCTCCCTAACCAGGATGGCCATCTGATTGATGGCGAACTTGCGCTCTTCGTCTTCCGTGAAGATCAGGTCGTTCTCAAGCGGCTTCGTACTGAGCTGATAAAAAGGGCCGGACTCCTCGAACAATTGCTCTTGCATCCATTCGATCTGTCGCTCGGTCATCGCCGGCTGTTTTACGTACTGTTCCATCGCTTCGTATCTTTCTGTCCGATGGCAAACATACGCAAAACCTGCATTCCGTCAAACGCCGGAGCCGTTGTTTCAGTTCGATTTTTATGTTTCCGTTGATTCTTTATGCTTTTCTGGTGAAAAATACGTCAAACCGAATCGGCCGCGAAGGGAAAATCGGGCAAAAAGGCCGTGCTTTGCCCGAAAACCGGCCAAATAACAGTAAAACCGGGCAAAACAGCATGTTTTTGCCCGGTTTGTCGGTCAAAGGCCAGCTGGATGCTACCGTTTCCCCCCGTAAGCGAGGTCGCCGGCATCGCCGAGGCCGGGGACGATGTAGCTGCGGCCGGTGATTTCCTCATCGACGGCCGCTACCCAGAGGGAGACCTCGTCGCCGTAGCGGATGGAGAGCTGCTCCACGGCATAGCTGCTGGCGATGGGGGTGATCAGGTGGATGGCTGCCGGATGGCCGCCGTCCTCGATGAGCTTGTCGATGCACACGCCGATGGAGGCGCCGGTGGCGATCATCGTGTCTGCCAGGACAAGCGTCTTGCCTTCCAGGGAAGGCGTCATGCAGTAGTCCACCCGGAGCTCGAAATAATCGCCGGCCCCATACTTGCGGAAGGTCGCCAGGAAGGCTGCCTCGGCATGGTCGAAGAATTTCATGAAGCCCTCCTGCAGCGGCAATCCGGCCCGCAGGATCGTCGCGATCACCAGGGGCGTGTCGCAGGTATTCACTGTGGCGATACCGAGCGGAGTGGTCACCTCTTTCGGAGAATAGGCGAGTTCCTTGGACAGTTCCAGGGCGAAGACGGCGCCCACCCGTTCCAGGTTGGTCCGGAAACGCAGCCGGTCTTTCTGGATGGTAGCGTCGCGCATTTCTGCGAGGAAATTATTGAGAACGGTGCCGTTCTCGCCGAGATGATGGACCTTCATGGCTTCGTGGATTTGTGGTTGGTCTTACAAACATACACAAAAATCCGCCGAATTACAAGCCTCTTTTCACGACTCGCTCATCCTGGAAAGAATAATAGCCCCCGTCCGCGATGACCACATGGTCCAGGAGCAGGATGTCGAAGGTCTTGAGGGCCTGCTGTACTTTCCGGGTTTCCCGGATGTCCGCTTCGCCGGGCAGCGGGCTCCCGGAGGGATGGTTGTGGACGAGAATGACGGCCTTGGCCTGCTGTTCCAGGGCATGACGGAGGATCTGCTTGCTGTCGATCAGCGTGGATTCCACCGTGCCGGTCGTCAGCTTTTCCCGCCGGGTGACCACGTTGGCCCGGTTCAGGAACAAAACCCAGCACTCCTCATGGGGAAGTCCTTTCAGGAGGGGAAGCATCATCCGGAACACCTGTTCGGGGGAGTGGACGCTTTCCAGGACGGCCGCTTCTTCCGCCATATACCGGCGCCCCAGTTCCAGTGCTGCCGTAATGGCGACC
>OCTW011604901.1_pt1 | contig 20024 bp, 19 predicted proteins | sample 1539671 | NCBI WGS metagenome assembly OCTW01 (sample SAMN02144230, study PRJEB22623) | gut metagenome | biome: sheep rumen | host: Ovis aries | place: New Zealand
CTGTTTGTCAAAAGCGGCGGTGGGTGTTGAGAAATTTCTTCTGGATTCCTCACCTCAAAGACTTGACTTTTAATAGTTAGTCTTTCTGATTAACAATCCCGATAACGCTTGCTGCGCTCATTATCAAACCCCCTTTTATGATCAAATGGTTTTCAGCTGCTGCTGTGATTGCATAAGAAAAACACCAGCTGACAAGCCGGTGTTTGCTGAACCTTCTTTTGCAGTGTACATTATAACATAGCATAGGGATGAACGTAAGATGGCGTATAGATGACATTCGGGTGACATCCAGGTGTCATTTTTAATTGTTTACAATTTATTCTTCATTTAGAGCAGCCTGGAACTCGGCTACCGCATTATTCATTCTCCTCTGTGTCTGCCGTTTGGTTTTTTGTATCCTCTGACTGATACTCAATATAGTCTCTCCATCGAAATAGTGATCAAGAAGTAAAGCAGCATTCTCTGGTTTAATTTTATCGAGCAGCAAATAGGCTTCATGCTTTTTTTGCATGATTTCATAGGTTTGCTGATTGATTTCTCTTTGCATGTCAACAATGATGGCAATCGTGTCCGCCATGACCGAAACATTTTTGGTGTGGACTACCTGCTCCTGTTCTGTCGGCAGTGAAATGCTGTACAGTTTCCCTTGCAGATAATGAAGTTGTTTTAATTTCAGTTGAAGCTTTGACTCTTTCTTTCTGAACGATTGGAGATATTCTCGGGCATCAATCATTGTGAAGCACCTCGCTATCAAGCATTTCAAGGATCTTGGGACCGTTTTCAATTCCGCTAAGGACAATATACCAACGGCTGAGGAAGAAACGTCTGATAGCGCGCATTTCTTTTCGGATTCTTTTTTTCTCTTCCTCACACAGATCAGCAGAATAATGCTGCCGTAGGTAACGATAATCACTTGCTGCCTGCCTGATTATACCAAGGGCTAATTCCTGATAAGGATCAGGCACGGATTGGCAATTATGTTCAACATGGACGCAATTCATTCATTTACTCCTATATCCGTATCAAGAGGGTAGTGGCCATTCTCTGGCAGCGTTGTGATAAAAAACAGAGAGGGAGATGCTTTTTTGCTCGAAGATGACGCCGGAGCTGATAAATGCTTATATATGAGGCTGATCTTCATCCATACTGCCTGCCTTCTTTTCTGACGTTCCTGATAAGCGATGTGCGCCAAGGCAAGCCCTGCTGTTGGGTCTGAGTATTGCTCGCTGTTTTTATACAAACTATTTTACCTCCTACTGCGATTTATCTTGAAAATTCAAAATCCCGGCGGACTGCAGCATTGTAATAACTGTCATAAGTCGCTGGGGCGTTGAACAAAGCCGTAATCAGGTATTGCTTGATATTGTGTATATCGCTTCCGCTTTTTTTAAGGCATTCCAACACATACTCAATAGTGTTAATGTTTATCTGGCTGTATCGCTGATGAACCAACTCGGCTGGATACTGCTTTCCGGAGATTGTGAAGTGATCACATTTGGCGGATAGAACTTCGACAATGATCGCGATGATATTATCGATTTCTTCCTTGCTGTTTCCATCAATCAAGTCCCAATAATCAACCTGCTTTTTGATCTTGCTTGTTAGCTCGTTCAGGGTCAGTCGCCGGTGTATTCCGGTAGATGCAGGAAACTCGCTTAAGGCCTGCTCTCGTTGGGTTGAAATACTTGTCTGCATCTGGTGAAGATTTGAAACACATGTTGGATTGCCCGTGCTGGTATGTGATGCTTGGAGATCAGTTTCTGGATCAGATAGATGGATATTTGATTGATAAGGATTTGATTTATTCGTTATTATTAATTCTTTCTTTAATACTTCTTTATTTAATTGCATTGGATATGCCTGCGCAGGCTCCTCCTGTACAGGCATATCCTGCGTAGAAAAAGCCTGCATTGGCTTTTCCAATGCAGGCGAATTGAGAAGAGGAGACGCTTCAGGACCAATAGTATCCGGATAAGTAGCTTCTTGAAACGAACAGTCATCCATCCCATCGGTTTGAGGCGTCTCATAAATGGTGTATTCTATATCCGTCAGCTGTCCTTTTTCATTTCTCCGTCTTGAACGGATAATATAACCCGCCCTCTCAAGTTCCACAACAGCACCACGAATGGCATCGATACCTTCCTTGCTGATTCTTGTGAGGCCGGCAAGTGTGTAATCCCAGTCTGAGGGCAAAGAAAGCATGACGGATAACAGGCCTTTCGACTTCAGGGAAAGTTTTTTGTCTCTTAAATGATAATTTGCCATAATGGTATAATTGCTGTTTTTTTCAACTCTCATAACAGCCATGGTAGTTCTCCTTTGGGTATGGGTTCATATAATCAATTTGTGTTACGCTATACGGTAGCGTATTTGGCTGGACAGAATGTTTCCAATAAAAAACCTGCGGCAGCTTGAACTGTCGCAGGTTCTAAAAACGGTTGTAAGGGACGAGATCCAGAGATGTTTGCTGGGCAAAAGGTTTTGCATCACATGAACTCTCACATACACTTTAGCATAGTTGCAAGGGGAACTCAAGTCCTTTTTACTCCCTTCAGCTCCTTTTTATTCCCTTGCACTCAGGATAAACAATTACGAATATTTAATACTCTTAACAGGTGTCATGAACTGGCACTTTTTTGTTGCTAATGGAGCCCAATATTATTTGTGCTATATCCCATACACTATAAAGAAAACGATAAAAACGGCTGATGGAACAGAGATATTCAATTGTTACAAGCAAGATGTTCGTGGTGCCACGGCCAGACACTGACAGATAGAAAGAAACGGTATATCTTATTCGCATGAAGTAATTACTACGCTTCATTTCCAGGAAAGTGATGAGTCCCATCTATATATGGGCGATACAAGGTGATCGAATTCACCTGATTGAAGAGCGACATCTTGATCCGGCAGCGAGGAGGAAATAGGGCAAATGAATGCAAAAACTTTTTTAAGTCGGGCATATATACTGCAGCAAGCTATTCGAATCAAACGCGAACAGATCTCCCAGATGCGGGATCTACTAACCAATATATCCGTTTCTTATGACAAAGAAAAAATAACAAGTACTCCTGATTCTTCTCCGTTGGAGAAAAATATCGTGCAGATGATTGAAATGAAGCAAGAACTAGAAGACGATATTGCCCAATTAGCCGTTGTTCAAAAAGAAACATTGGATATCATTAACCGGGTCGAGAATGTGAAAGCGCGGGAAGTGCTCAGTAAACACTATCTTGGGTTTAAATTCTGGAGGGATATTGCGGAAGAAATGGATATTTCTCAAAAATGGGCGCAAAATCTGCATACCAAAGGCTTACAGCACATTGATAAACTCCTGCAAGAAAAAGCGTCCCCTCAGTACTATGGGAAGGACGAATAGCGTATGAAGATACCCAAGAAAGCGTATGGAACACCGGCTCCGTCCTTTATGCCGGAACAGGGCTTTTATACTGAGGCTGATATACGGATGATCGTCAAGGAAGCGGTACAAGAGGTAATCACAGCATGGATGACTGCGAGTGATGAGGAAGCTGAAGAAATTCCAGAAACCGGGCATTCGGGCGGTGGAAAGCTGACGTTGTCCGTGCAGGAAGCAGCTGACCTTCTAGGTGTCAGCAAGCCGAAAATGTTTGAGATTCTTCATTCTGGTGGAATATCTTATAAGAAAATTGGAAAGAAGATCTTGATTTCTTATCAGGGTTTGGTGGATTGGATCAATAAGTGAAGACAGCGAGATGTCGGTTATTAAAGGCTTTGATTGAATTGACGGCCGGCGACAGCGTTGCTGAAGCAGGAACTATTTACTAAAATTGGATCGTCACAGCAATGAGACCGTCAAGAAGGGGGGATCGGAATGGGACGCAAAAGAGCAAATAATGGTTCAGGTACCATTGCTAGACATAAAGGAAGACAAAAAGAATATCAGGTTCTTTTTTTCGTAGACGGTAAACGAAAATCAGGCGGGTACTACAAAACGCATGCAGAAGCTTCCAAGGTATTACGTGATCTTGCCACTACTGTAGATAAAGGGGAATACATAGAACCTCAGAAAATGCTAGTTTCAGAGTGGTTACAGATATGGGTAGATGAATATTGCTGTGATATCAAGGAAAGTACAAAATTACAGTATAGAGGGTATATTAGAAATCATATTAATCCTTGTCTCGGAAAAATAGGGCTTTGCAGCCTCCAGCCCCATATGATTCAGAGATTTGTGAATCGTCTTGAATATCAAGGGAAAAAGTCTGGAAAAGAACTGAGCTACAAGACGAGAAAAAACATCCACGGATGTCTGTCAGCAGCTTTGGAGAGAGCTGTGAAAATCAAATACCTGAAAGAAAACCCAGCTTCTGGATGTACAATTCCCAGAGATGATGAGGACTCACGCAACCAGATCATTAAACCCCTGGATACAGAACAAATTATCAGATTCACTAATGAGATTAAAGACACTCGTTTTGAAAAAGTATATTTAACTGCTCTTTATACGGGAATGCGTTTGTCGGAAATTATAGGTCTGCAGTGGGATCGAGTGAATCTCGAAACAGGTACCATACTGATCAGCAAACAATTAACTATGAAACGTGCCAAGGGATCTCAGCGTAAAATGGTTTCAACTAAAACCAGAAAAGTTCGGTCCATCGTAATTCCCAAAGCGGCTGTTGATGTTCTGCGATCTCAGCAGAAAGCACAGTATCAATTTCGGCTTAAGGCAGGACAGGAATGGGATAATGAATTAAATCTCGTTTTTACAAATGAATATGGGTATTCTCTGCCGCATGCTTCTATTGAACATGAATTTAAAAAAATAATGTGTAAAATACAACTTCCTGATCGGCGTTTCCACGATCTTAGGCATACATTTGCAACCGAAGCGATTCGGGCTGGGGTTGATGTTGAAACAGTTTCAAAAACGCTCGGGCACTTTTCAGTCGGTTTTACTCTGGATGTTTATGGACATGTGACGGAAGAAATGAAGCAAGAAGCTGCACGTAGAATTCAGCTCGCTATTGATAGTCGAACTATGAGCGGCTTTTGATGCTGTCGTGAATTGCCTGTATCCAATGATTTAGGATATAAGTGTGGTTTTATATGGCCTGCTCAAACTGGTTGTGAGGTTTAGCATGTTTTTTATGCTAAGCTTGTCTCAATTCTTGACTCAAAAACGACTGAAAACGACTGAAAGATTAGTGTATTTGAATGCACAAGGAGAAAATATGAGAAAACTTGCGAGTATTCAGCGTATATGGAAAATCGAATCTATTGGAGGAGCTGATCGTATTGAACTGGCGCATGTTCTAGGTTGGCAGTGTGTAGTTAATAAAGGACAGTTTCGACCGATGGATAGTTGTGTTTATTTCGCGATTGACAGTTTTTTGCCCGTATGCCCCGAATTTGAATTTCTGCGTTCTTCCAGCTATAAAAAAACGGAAGTGATGGGGGAAGGATTCAGGCTGCGTACTATGTGCTTTCGTGGACAGATTTCGCAAGGTCTTTTGCTGCCAATAAGTCAGTTTTCCGGAATCCCGTCTGATGTCAGTATAGGGGATGATGTGACAGAACTGCTTGGCGTCAGAAAATGGGAAATCGAGGAGCGTGCGACAACCGGTGGAACGGTCATAGGCGATTTGCCTTACGATATTCCGCATACAGATGAAACACGTGTGCAGGAAGAACCGGCCCTGATTCAGGCCTTTGCCGGATTGGAATATTACATCAGCACTAAAATGGATGGCTCCTCTCACTCCCTGGGCATCGATGAAAATGGGTTTCATGTTACAGGTCACAATTATGAATATAAAGATGATGGCAGCAGTTCATTTTATGAATTGGTAAAGAACCGCAACTATCAGCAGGTCATGGAAGAATATGTTCATGAGCTTGGTCTTACAACTCTGACAATTCAGGGGGAACTCTGTGCGCCGGGCATCCAAAAAAACAGGCTAAAACTGATAAAACCGGAATGGTATGTCTTTACCATTCGTGAAAACGGGAAACGTGTAGGGCTCAAAAGGATGCTGCTGATCTGTGAGGCTTTAGGGATGACACCTGTGCCCGTCGAAGAAGTAGGAATGGATCTTCCATCCAAATACCCAACAGTAGAAATGCTTTTGGAGCGAGCTGATGGTGATTATCCGAATGGAGGAAGAAAGGAAGGGATCGTCATTCGCCCCACAGAACCGGTATTTTGTCCATTGATCGGCGCAAGCTTGTCAATGAAAGTTGTAAGCAATAAATATCTGCTAAAGACTGAATGCTGAATAATTCTGATAAAAAAAGCTTCCAAGCCAGGATACCTGACGAATGTATCTGTTGGAAGCTTTTCTCAGTTATTGTGTTTTTCATTTTGCGTTCAGCTTTATTTACGTGTGAATTCTGCTTTATCATGTTGTCACCCAAATATAGACCATTGACACTGAAAGGCATTTTAAGTATATTTGAAAAGGCTGAGAAAACTATGCGTTGAGCTGATCATTCCAATGAGACGGCAGACTGTTTGTTGGTCTCAGAAGAAACAATGAATTCGTCGGAAAGAGCATAAGCTCATTTGATCAGTTTAAGTGTTAATCCAAGCCTTTTATAAATGGCAGAATTGTAAGAATCCCACATGAATGAGAAACGGAGCGAAAACAGCATGGCCATCTATGTGACAGGAGATACCCACGGGAGCCAGTCTCATGGCATGTTTTCCGTGGACGGTTTCATGCGCAGACTCAATACGACATCTTTTCCAGAGCAGAGAGAATTGGGAAAAGAGGATTACGTGATCATATGCGGTGATTTCGGCGGAATATGGGATACAGATCGTTTCTGTGTCCAGGAATCACGCTCAGAAAAGGCCGGGCTGGACTGGCTGGATCAGAAACCGTTTACGACGCTCTTTGTCCCCGGCAATCATGAGAACTACGATCGTTTGACCGGCTGCACCAACGAGCGGCTGCTGAACTCGTGGTTCTATGCAAAGATGCCGCCGGAGGAGAAAGAGAAACTGCGGCAGGGATATCCGCGGGAGCAATGGCATGGGGGACATGTCAGGGTGCTGCGGCCTTCTGTGCTGATGCTGGAGCGGGGAGATATCTTCGAGATTGATGGCAAATACTGCTTTGCATTTGGAGGCGCAAGAAGCCATGATGTTCAGGATGGCATCATTGATCCGGCTGATTTTTCAAGTGAAGCATCATTCAAAAGCGAGTACAGAATCAGGCGCAATGGTATGATCCGCGTCAGAGGCATTTCCTGGTGGGACGCCGAGATGCCGTCACAGGAGGAAATGGATTATGGACGCCGGAACATTGATTCTTTCATGGAAAGTCATGAGAAAATCAATTTTGTTTTCACCCATGACGCTCCGGCATCTGATAAACTGTACCTTGGCTATGACAGCGTTGATGATCTGAACCGATACCTGGAATCGCTCAAAAGTATCATGAAGTACGATCAATGGTTTTACGGCCACCTACATGACAACCGCCGCGTTTTTGAAAACAACTATCTTTTATACGAACAGATTATCAGGATCAATTGAGGGAAAAACATGATATCCCGCAGCTTCATCAGTATAAAGAGAATTGGTGGATCGACATCGGTAGTATGTGAGCATCTTAAAGATGTGTATTCTGCAGGTATTGCACAGTGAAAGAGGAATAGAAAATGGGAGTAGAATTTTGTTTCAGATGTCCAAATTGCGGTTATTATTTCAGCGCTTCGCTTGGCATCGGCGGCTACATATTTCCGCGGTTTTACTCAAAGGTAATCGAAGAAATGAAAAAAGGGAAATATGGAAAAACGGCGCAGAGATTCCTCGAAAATTATCCAAATGGCGCTGTTGATAGTTTGTATTTGTGAAAACTGTGGCGCCCTTGAGTCTCGCATAAACATGGATATGTATATTCCTAAGCCAGGTTATACACAACCACAGCATGAAAAAGGGACAGGAGCATTTCCTTTTGAGGAAGCTTCTTATGTTACAAATTCAGATTTGGAAATGAATTACAATTTGTATCGGCACTATCTTCATCGTTGCCCAAAGTGCCGAAGAAAGATGAAAGTATTGAGCGAAAAAGAATTCAATCAAAAAAAGGAAAACAATGAATTTGAATGCCCAAACTGTAAGTCAAAGCTTGAGATTGCAGATATGATTATGTGGGACTGAATACAAAGTGATACCCAGCATAAAACCAGATTAATTATATTCGTGGAGGTAAACCAGGATGAAAAAGAAAATTGCTGTTTTAGGAATGCTGGTGCTCATTTTTGTTGTAATTTTTTCTACAACTGTGTTTGGTGATGAAGAATCCCTGCACGATGCAGCACTTGCTTTGGTGGAAAGCTATTATCACAATAATTGCGTTGGTGGTGCTGTTGAGGGATCCATTGACAATTTGGAAATTGATGGAAAACTTCTGATTGTTGACAAATATCATAATCAGACTTCAATGGATTATTTGGGTAATCTTGAGAAATATTATGATGGAATTGTTCCGAAAGAGATTTTAGCTGAGAATCTTAATGAAGTCGATTTAATTGTGATAATATATCGTTCCAGTGAAAAGACAGGAAAATATACAGACGGGGCAGGCGCATACACAACCTATACAAAAATGATTTTTGTTGATCTTAATGATGGAACTGTATATGGACCTATTAATGCTGCTACTGGTATTCCGCCTAGCAGGAAGCTTGGCAGCGGTGACTTTGAAGGCGGATATTATCCTGAAAAAGCGATAAGGTATATTGTTGATAATTATATTCTATCCCAAGGTAAAACAGTTACCTGGACACTTGACGAAAATGGAACATTAACATTTAGCGGTGTAGGGGATTTTGATGAGTTTATTAATGGAAGTCATAGATTTAAAACAGAAGTCAAGAAAGTCATTATTGAAAACGGAATAACGAGTATTTGTGAAGGTGCTTTTAAAAACTATGCAGATCTTGTTTCTATTACAATCCCGAATAGTGTGACAAAAATCGGCAAAAGTGCTTTTGTAGGATGCAAGAGTCTTACAGACATAGCAATCCCAGAAAATGTAACCATAATTGGTGATAGTGCATTCGCTAATTGCGTAGGTTTAACCAGCATAAAAATACCAGATGGCGTTACCAGTATTGGCACAGGCGTATTTTCAGGCTGCCACAATCTATCAGGAATCACAATTCCAGATAGCGTGACAGAGATTGGCGCAATGGCTTTTTCGAATTGTATAAGCTTCACTAATGTGATAATCCCTGAAAATGTAACAAAGATTGGTTCTAGCGCATTTCAGAGCTGCGACAATCTATCCGCGATATCATTGCCAGTTAGTATAAAGAGAATTGGTGGATCAGCATTTGCATGCTGTAATAATCTTAAAGAAGTGTATTATGCAGGTACTAAAGGTCAATGGAAACAAATATCAATTGAGCCAGGTAATGTGGCACTTTTAAACACAACAATTCATTATGAAGAATAATCATCAATATTCATACCCAGGAATGGATCGATGAAGAAGACGAAATGAACTGGCTGCTGAAAGATGATGATTAGGAGGCTTTTTGTTCAGGATGAAATACAGACCAGGTGACATGGCATACATCGTAAGGAATACCAGATTTATTGAGATCGTGGAGATAATGAATGCCAAGTATGGTCTTGTTACCATTCACCTGTTGAGAACAAACAGTTATATCAGAGTGCGCGAGAACAGATTATTTCCAACAAAAGAAGCTGCGGAAAACCAGTTTGCCGAAGAAGGAACCGTCACATAGTTTGATGTTTTAGTGCTTCCTTATACGGATGAGGAGGAGTAAGATGCGTGAAAAAAACATTGCCATGCTCCAGGACACACTGGACATTCTTGAAAGAGGTTCATATCAGCTTCATGGGCAGACCATACCCTTGAAACTCACGCATGCGCAGATGGAAGAAGTTGATGTTTATCTGCCGCGTGATGTCAAAAGGATTTGCGATGCAAAAGACTTTGAGCAAGTTCATGTGCTGGGCAGGTGCGGGTATGGTTGTGAGAACGCAGATTCTTACACGCTTGCCCGGAAAAGAACAGAGCAATTCTCTTATGAGTTGAATAGAAAAGGCGCAAAGCCTGTCCTTGTTTTGAATCTGGCCAATCCGGTCAATCCTGGCGGCGGTGTGCGGAAAGGCGCAAACGCACAGGAGGAAGACCTTTGCAGGAAGAGTTCTCTTCTTCTCTCGCTGGAGAGCATGAAAGCAAGCGCCTATTATGATTATAATCGATCTCTGGGCACCTATATGGGATCCGATGCCGTCATGATTCATCCGCAGGTGGAAATCATTAAGGATGAAATTGGCGATCTGCTCCCGGAAACTGTCGTTGTCGCCGTTATGACGTGCGCAGCCCCTATGCTCCGTTACGGGCTTGAAGGGCTGACGCAGGCGCAATATGAAACGTTAGTCTATGACCGGATCACAGGTATGCTGAAAGTGGCTGCATATCTGGGGTATAAACATCTGATCCTTGGCGCGTTTGGCTGCGGAGCTTTCCAAAATGATGCCAAAGTGGTTTCTGATCTGTTCTATAAAGCACTGAAAGAATTCAATTTTGACGGAATGAGAGAAAAGGACATGTTCCGCAGAATTGATTTCGCTGTTTTGTGCCGTTCTGAAGATCAGTATAATTATAACGAGTTCAAACGGAATTTCTCCAATTTCTACAGGGCTGAGAACCAGGAAGAAATCGACCGGGCACTTAAAAGAATCAAAGAGACAGAGATTCACCTGGATGCAATCAGGGGCTGCCTCTTCGGCGGGGCTGTTGGGGATGCCCTGGGCTATCCGGTAGAGTTTCTACAGGAAAGACAGATATTCGGTCAATATGGATCAAAAGGGATTACTGCGTACGTAAAGGATGAAGAGAGCGGGAAAGCACTGATCTCGGACGATACGCAGATGTCTCTGTTTACTGCGAATGGTTTACTCGTTGGAGACACGAGAGGATCCATGCGAGGCGTCCAGGGCCCGCCCAGAGGCTATGTGATGAGAGCCTACAAAGACTGGCTGAAAACACAGGAATCTTCCATACAGGAGGTCAATCAGTACAAACGCTTCACAGAGGCGGGCGGTTATTCCTGGCTGTTGGATGTTCCTGAGCTGTACTCAAGAAGAGCGCCCGGCAACACATGTCTTTCAGCTCTGCAGGAAGGGACAGAATACAGAGATTATATACAGGCAAAGCGGAACCAAAGCCATGGCTGCGGCGGTATTATGCGCGTGGCCCCATTAGCAGTCAATTATCAGGTGCGTGATATCAAATCTCTGGATATGGAAGGCGCTCAGCTGGCGGCAATCACGCATGGGCATTCGCTGGGCTATATGCCTGCGGCTGTACTGGTACATGTGATCAATCGAATCGTCTTCCCGCCCAAGGGAAAAGAGATGTCCATGAAAGAGATTGTCCTGGAAGCAAGGGACACGGTTGGAAAACTCTTTGAGGGTGACCAGCATATTGGGGAACTCATGGATATCATCGACCGGGCAGTTCTGCTTTCTGAGAATGGCGCGAATGATCTTGACAATATTCATCAGCTGGGTGAAGGATGGACCGGTGAAGAAACGCTGGGGATCTCTCTTTACTGCGCTCTCAAATATCAGGATGATTTCTCAGCAGGTATTATCGCTTCTGTCAACCACAGGGGAGACAGCGATTCAACCGGTGCAGTGACAGGCAATATCCTCGGTGCATTGCTGGGTTATCACGCCATAGCAGAAAAATGGAAAAAAGATCTGGAGCTCTCTGATGTGATCCTGGAAATCGCGGATGACCTTTGCCACGGCTGCCAGATGAATGAATACAGCCATTACGAAGATCCGGAATGGATCGAGAAATACATGCATATGCATAGGCCGGTACGGAAGAAAGCAAAATGATTTTGTTCTGGAAGGACGATGAGGAAAACGGCTGCTTCTCCAACTGGTACAGGAAGACATTTGTCATAGATGATTTTAAATACCTGCATGTTGAACAGTATATGATGGCACAGAAAGCCAGGCTGTTCCATGATTCTGAACGTTATACCGCTATCCTGCGGGCAACAAATCCCTGGGAATGCAAAGACCTTGGGAAACAGGTGACCCCGTTTGACTCAAAGGCCTGGGATGCAGTCAGATATGATGTTGTAAAAACCGCAAACAGAGCCAAGTATGAGCAGAATCCTGATCTGATGGCCAGGCTCCTGAGCACGGGAGACGCGATCCTGGCTGAAGCAAGCCCAAAGGACAATATCTGGGGAATCGGTGTGGATGCATCTGCTGCTTCTGAAATGAATCCCTCAGAATGGCCAGGGCAGAACCTCCTTGGGAAAATCCTGATGGAGCTTCGGACAGAATTTTCCGGTAAAAAGACTGCCCCTGCGGAAACTGTTCTGCAGCTGGTACGGGGAGATATAACAAAAATATCAGATGTGGAAGCCATTGTGAATGCGGCAAATACATCCCTGCTCGGAGGCGGCGGTGTAGACGGAGCGATTCACCGCGCAGCAGGACCGAAGCTGCTGGAAGAGTGCATAACGCTGAATGGCTGCAGAACCGGAGAGGCCAAACTGACCGGCGCGTATAATCTGCCGTGTAAGCACATCATCCATACCGTCGGCCCGGTCTGGCAGGGCGGAGATCATAAGGAGGCAGAACTGCTGGCAAATTGCTATCGGAATTCTCTGCAGGTCGCAGTGGATCATCAAATCCGCAAGGTGGCTTTTCCTTCTATTTCAACGGGTGTTTACAGCTATCCTTTGGAAGAAGCCGCTAAAATTGCCGTACATACAGTAAACAAGTTTGTCGAGGAGCATCCCGGAAAGCTGGATGTTGTGGAATGGGTTCTTTTCGATCAACGCACATATGCTGTATATGATCAGGTCCTGGGGCAGCTACTGGTGTCAAAAATCGTTCACTCTCCCAAGCTGGATGAGATCAACCGAAGATTAAGGGATGGGTTGGTATAAATGTTGGAAAGTAAAAAGTCATTGGAGATGAGTGTTTGAAAAAACCGAATTACTACAAAGGTGCCTTTGGATGGCTTGTGATCGTCTTTGTAAGCTTCCTGGCAGGGCCTCTGATTGGGCAATGGCTACAAAACAAGACCGGAGTGTCTCTCGGGTTTGCCGCGCTGGTGGGCTATATTCCCCTTATACTGTTTGGTTGTATTGCCGTATGTTCACTGCAAAACGCTTCTGCAAAGAGCGCTGAATGGGTACGGAGCTACGGACTTAAACAAGCAAATGAGGTTACACTGAAGTCTGTGGACGGACGTAAGCCGACGGAAGAGGATTTAATAAACCCTGACCCTGATGCGAAATATTCTTTCATGGTGGTTCATGGTGGAACGTTCCTGCCGGTTACGTATACTCCGAAAGATCCGGAGTTCAATGACCTGATGGCGAAGATTGCGGGAAGCAAGCTCGCAAGGAATGCCCATATACAAAGGACGCAGATCATAGCTGTCAACAATAAAACGCTTACAGATACCCACCAGCGAATTTCGATTACAAAGGCTATTATTGGGGGACTGATAGCAGGAGAAGCAGGGTTCATCCTCGGCGGGGCAAGCGGCGAATCACGATCGATTACAAGACAAGGGGAGAATCAATATACCTTTATCGTGTATTATGATGATGCTCCGCCTGAAACAGAAAAAGTGTATGAAAGCAACAAACGGTTTAAGTATTTGGTGTCAAAACTAAAGGATGATGAGTAGGTATAATAGAAGAATGATGATGTAGAAGAAAATGTTCTTCAAGAACCGAATCCATCGAATTCTTCTGATCAAGAGTAACAAGACTGCGTTACAATCTGAACAAAAGTACCGGCATCCCAAGGGTTTTCAAGGAAGCTGCGGACTATGGGCTGAGAGAACCTGAATTGAAAGATTTCGGCACTTCGTTCAGGATTAACCTTTTCAGGAAGCCTTTTGAGACTGATCCGTTTGGCGTGGTAGATCCGTCGAAAGAGACCATTGAGGGACATAAAAAATTCTCCAGGGACAATGTCTCTCAAAATGTCTCCCAAAATGTCCCCCAAAGCAAAGACAGTTTGGCGGAAACCATTCTAGCCGCTATAAGGGTAAATCCTCATGTGACGCGGGCCGAGATGGCGAGTCAAGCGGGTGTTACTGTAAAAACAATCTCGAGAAAGCTGAAAGATATGCCCAATGTGCGTCATGTTGGAAGTAGTAAAACAGGCAGATGGGAGATTGTATTGCAGTAGTACTCTGTAAATCCTAAATCTTTACAACAGGGTAAAGATTTAGGATTTACAGAGTACTAGTCAGTACATATACTTGATACGCCAAGTCATGACAGTACAAAGCAGAGATACTTTGAAAACATAACAGAAAACCGTATGCTCAGTTCCCTGAGTATGTCTGTATAAAGTTGTTTTTTATTTGTATTTTTTTAATATAGGATGTATAATGGTTTTAACAGGCAAGTCAACAAGGCTTGCCAAGAAAGGAGAAAGACAATGAAAAAAGCACTTTCCCTGATTCTGGCGTGCGCGATGATAGCGTGCGCTTTTGTCCCTGCTATGGCCGACGGAATGACTGCCGGCACATATGAAGCCACTGCCCCTGGCTTTGGTGGTGATCTTCGCCTGTCCGTGACAGTAGACGCGGATAAAATCACTGCCATTGATGTGCTTGAACACAAGGAAACTGAAGGCATCGGCGCGGCCGCGCTGCCCGTCCTTGTTGAAAAGGCTTTGGAAGGCCAGACTGTAACGCTTGATGCTGTCAGCGGTGCAACAGTTACTTCCGGCGCTTTCGTCAAAGCGCTCACCGACGCGTTGACACAGGCCGGTGCGGACATGAACAAATTCTCTGCCGCACAGGAAAAAGGCGAACTTGAACAGGAAACCCTGAGTTGCGATATCGTGGTAGCTGGCGGCGGGGCCGCGGGTCTCACTGCAGCCCTGACAGCAGTGCAGGCGGGCAAGTCTGTCATCTTGGTGGAAAAGACTGGTGTGGTCGGCGGTGCCAGCGCCATGGCTGGATCCGGCACCATGGCCACCGGTTCCAAATGGCAGAAAGAAGACGGCTATGAGGACAGCCAGGAACAACTGGTAGCTGATATGCTGAAAAACGGTCATAACCAGAACGACGTTCCCACTGTGGAGTTGTTCGCCTCCATCGTTGGCAGCGGTTTTGACTGGCTGGTGAGTGAGGACGGCGCTGCGGTGCCCTATCAGCGTCCTGGCACTCCTACCCGTACCTACTCTGGAGAAGGCCGGGGCGCTGGCGTTACCAGGAGCCTGGCCGATTCCTTCATAGCCCAGGGCGGTACGCTGCTGCTTAACACCCGTGCTTATGAACTGGTAGTGGATAACGGAACAGTTGTTGGTCTCAAGGCAAAGGGAGAAAAGGATTACACTATTGCTGCGAAGGCCGTCATTTTGGCAACAGGTGGCTACGGTGCCAACAAGGACCTGGTACCTGATGAGTACGAAGTTTTCGTCTATGCTGGCCACGCGGGGGCTGAGGGTGATGCTATTGCCATGGTAGCTCCGCTGAACGCTGAACTGATCAAGATGGACCTGATTAACACCCAACCCAACTCCATGATCCTGCCCAGCGGCCTGGGCCAGTACTGCAATCCTGGTGTGGGCCGTGCCTACGGCCTGGGCGCTTACATGGTCAATCAGGACGGCAAGCGTTTCTTCAACGAGAGTGGCAACGCCTGGGATCTGATGCAGGCTATGAAGCAGAACAAGGCGCAGTACCTGATCATGGACCAGGCTGCGTTTGACGGTTTCAACGCCGGCATGACCGGCTCCAGGATCTATACCATGGAGCAGGTCGATCAGTGGATCGAAGACGATTATGAAGGACAGCCTGTTATGAAGAAGGCTGACACCCTGGAAGCCCTGGCAGAAAAGCTGGGTATTCCGGCCGACGCCGTGCTGGCCAGTGCCAAAGCCTTCAACGAAGTTGCCGCGAATCAGGGTACTGATGAGTTTGGCCGCACCCTCAAGACCGTACAGAGCGAGGAAGGCCCCTTCTACGCGCTGCAGCTGCACATCCGTTACTACGCCTCTCTGGGCGGTCTGCACATCAATGACCAGATGCAGGTGCTTACCACCGAAGGCGCTCCTATCCCCGGCTTGTATGCCGCGGGTGAGGTCGTTGGCGGCCTGGAGGGCGATGTGTACATGATGGCTACACTTTTCGGCTGGGCCGTATCCTCTGGTCACTATGCAGGCAGCGTTGCCGCAGCAGCAATCGCCGAATAATCTTTTCTCCAATTTGAGCAGATTATTTCAATGACTTAATAAAACGGAGCTTTCTGTCACTGAAAAAGTGGAGGGAAGCTCCATTTTGTTATCAAAAATTATTATATGAGTGCCAGCGGATCGGGTATTTTTCCAAACATCTAATCCTGCGCACCTAAACCACTCCATATACTGCTTTACTGCATATGAATCTGTTCAATCTGAGCAGAAATCACTTCAAATCCCAGACGTATTTCTTTATTAGGGATGTGCAAATGGCTTGTATTTTCATCATGAGTTCCCGAAAATGATCACTCATTTTGTAATCAATTTCGCCTTTGGCTCAGGCAGCCATTTAATAGAATCCCCTATGGTTTCAAGGTCTTCATCATATACATGAATGAAGTCAATCACATGACCATATTGGGCGGGAAACATTTCTTCGCAGTACTTTGGTATCACATGATGCGGGACAATGCCAATATAATCACTGCCTTCAAAACGTGCCAGGATTTCTTCCGCATCGTCCAGCACAACAGGCAGACAGGCAGCCGAAAGCATTACATAAAATGTTACTGCTTCCAACGGTCTGTGCTTTCCGCAGACGACGTAATAATATCCGGTGTTTTCAATTTGCTTTTCATAATCTTCTTCGCTGATCTGCCTGCTTCTGAGTTTCCAATCCAAATCAGCTTTGTCATGATTGACAAAGAGATCAACATGCGTGCTGTTGCCTCCGCGAATTACTTCCCATGGATGACCGCCGCCGCGATTGCTGAAATACCACTGATCCCAGGCGGCAGGATCATCAAAGTCAATGCCAGGTTCTTCATTCAGACCGCAGCCTTTCCCTGTAAGCCCTTCATCTCTGCCATCGGCGTACCGAAGATAAAGCTCGGAGGGCGACAGATCTCCGCAATCGTATTTGAGCGCTTTATATCCAATGGCACAGGCTCGGAAGAAGTCACTGGCCGTAAAGGATTTTATTCGTCCGATGCTCTGTGGATTATTCATGCCGCTTTCCAGCAGCTGTTTGAATGCAGACACTGTTTCAGATGATAATCCATCACATGAGTCTTCTTTCCAGTCCGGATCTTTTTCCCATAAGACGCTTCTTTTGATCACACCAGTACGGAACCAGTATGGCAGGTTCTCATTGACTTCTTTGTTGTAGATCCCTTTTTTCAGATTGTCCAAGGATACCGATACAGCGTTGATGATCAGATTGCAAAGGGATACGGCTGCTTCTTCAGAAAACGTTTGAGAAGGTTCCCCATCTCGATCCAAGGCAGCGCTGATGATAGTCTTGTTATCAAGCGATACTGCTCGAAAACTGGAAATACCTTCTTTAGTGACTGATTCTACGATTACCAGTCTATACCACTTGACTTCTGATGGATAATCATCCAACCAGCGAGCCACGTATTCCTCTTTTGTTTTGACTTCGCCGTATTCAACCAAATCCTCATAACTGTCGTAATCATCAATACTGCCTCGTGGGATTTGCAGCCAAATGGTTTTGACTTCTTCATTGTTTTCTAATGGAGCCAGATCTGTCAGGGCAGAAAACAACGGTTCCATTGCAGCTGTCAGCGCCGGTGTTGGAACAGATGGATTCATATGCCTGTGATCAAAATATCTGAGAAGTAAGTCTATATTTGGCGCTACAAGTTTATAACTGCTCATTGGGAGTCTCCTTGAATTGATGACCTTTAACATTGGCTCTTTCAGTTTTACTGGTACCTACTACATTGACTGTATTACACAAATATATTATATCAGGAAGTAAAAGTATTTGGAACAAACAGGTTGTAAGGCTTTCGATTGATTTTCTTTTGCTTCCGTTTGTAATTTATGAGATATCCCTCCTCAATCTAAAGAAATTTTATCTCAATCCAAAGCTTATGCCAAGTAAAACAAAGTTTATCTTACAAAAATCCAGCTGCTGGATTTCCTGAATGAGCTCAAGAGATTGTTCTTGGAACGCATTATGGATTTTTTTATATGACAAGGCGACAGCTTCTGTACGGCTCGTTCCGGAATGATCATGGGGAATGTCATTGGTGATGATAGATCCTTTAACTGAACCAGCGATGATTTCTTCCGCTTCTTGTATCTGGATGGAATCAGTATCGTTTATGCGGGAGAACTTTCTCAGTAATATATTTTTTCTGCTTTGAAAGTCATGATAATACTCCTTTGTAGTGGATTTCGCTTGGTTTTATATTACTTATGGTGATCAGATAGATCAAGGAACAATGTGTTCCGGATAGATATCAAATGCTTTCATTTAGGCGTCAAAATGTTTCATCTTAGAAAATGACGACGATAAGTTGCTGTCAATAGCAAAATGGAACTAATAATCCATGTATACTAAAAAGACATCTGTCAAGGATAATTCGTATCCGAATGGTGTCCCGTTCGATGCAAAAGGGTATCCGATCTTCGATCAGTATGCTAAAATGCCGGTCAAATTTGATTTTCCGTCTCTTGAAGGAAAAACTGCAGGGAAGTGCTTAACGGGCAACTGCATATCTGACTTCCGGCTTGCCAACCAGGCTGCATGTTTAGCATCAACACCGCCTGATTATACGTGGCACCATTGCCAAGATAGCGGAAAAGATATTCGACGAGATCCTGAGGCAATGCAAAGAAAAAGGACTGGTAGGAGGAAAAATCCTTTACACGGATTCTACTCATATAAAGGCAAGAGCCAACAAACACCGGAAAACGTATGTGACAGTGGCAGAGACGCCGAAGGAATATCTGGAAGAATTGAACGAGCAGATAGACCGGGACAGGGAGATTCTGGGGAAAAAGCCATTCGATCATGATGACGATGATCCTTCACTCGGAGGCGGGAAACAGCGGGCAGTCAGCACGACAGACCCGGAAAGCGGACAGCAGAACCGGGACGGCAAGCCGGATGGGTTCTATTACAGCGAGCACCGGACAGTGAACAGCAAGAACAACGTCATCGTGAATGTGCATGTAGAACCTGCAAATATCAATGACGTAACACCGGTTCCGACGATACTGAGGGAAATAGAAAGCAGACTGGGCCATCTTCCGGATTACATGGGATTCGACGCGGGATATCATAACGCAGCAATCGCCCATCTGCTGAAAAAGAATGGCATTCAGGGTGTGATTGGATACAGACGCCATACACATGCAGGAGAGCATTACGGAAAGTACCGGTTCAGATACGATTACGAGCATGACGTATATATCTGTCCGGAGAAACAGTACCTGTACTGGCGCACCACCACCCGGGAGGGCTACCGGCAATACTTCAGCGACGGGAAACAATGCCGGAACTGTCCCCGGAGAAACGAATGTTTCGGAGCCAGCTCAAACAGAAGGATGGTGGAACGTCATGTATGGCAGGATTCCCTGGACGATGTCATATGGTATACGAAGACACATAACGGCAAGCGTCTGTATAGCTGGAGAAAACAGACAATTGAAAGATCCTTTGCGGAGGCAAAAGAAAATCATGGCCTCCGCTATGCCCGCATGCTCGGAATCAAGAATATGCGGGAGCAGTGCTTCCTGACTGCCGCGGTACAAAATATGAAACGCCTGATAAAAGCCGGATAATGGCTTATTTTTTGCCTTTTTGCGTTTCAAACAGCACAACCCCCCTGCTTCCGGAGAAAACAGGGGGGTTGTAGACGGTCTGAACGGGCAGAGAAGTTACCCTTCTCTGCCCGTTGTTGACGTGTGGTGTTCTTAGATGCCCATGAAACGTTCATAGATTCCCTGCTTGATACGAATGGAATCTTCCACGCCGAACTTATTCATCTGTTCC
>OCTW011592987.1_pt1 | contig 20014 bp, 19 predicted proteins | sample 1539671 | NCBI WGS metagenome assembly OCTW01 (sample SAMN02144230, study PRJEB22623) | gut metagenome | biome: sheep rumen | host: Ovis aries | place: New Zealand
CAGTACGGAAGAGCACAGGCGGGTTACGGCCAGCCACAGGGTCAGTACGGAAGACCGCAGGCAGGTTACGGTCAGCCGCAGGGTCAGTACGGAAGAGCGCAGGCGGGATATGGTCAGCCGCAGGGTCAGTACGGAAGAGCGCAGGCGGGATATGGTCAGCCACAGGGTCAGTACGGAAGACCACAGGCAGGCTACGGTCAGCAAGGAAGGCCTCAGGGTTATGGCCAGCCGACCGGCAGAGCCCAGATGTCGGATGTTATCCCAAGAACTATGGCTATGATAGCTCCGACACCACCGAAATTCATATATTGTCCGAGCTGCGGTGGAATCACACCTATCAATTCATTTTCATGCCGTAATTGCGGCAAACCGCTTAATGCAAGATAAGTATTATTCTTAAGAAACACTGAAATGATTAAATGTAAGATTGAAAGGAGTTAGTATGAATCCTTTGGCAATCGTTATTATATCTGCCGCTATACTTATAGGTGTAGTGGTAGGTCTTATTATTGCTAATAATAATAAAAAGATATTTGCTTCAGGTGCAGCAAGACAGAATAGAAATTATGATTTTTATATGCAGGAGCATACATTTAAAACAAATGTAACTGATATAAAGGCATTATTAAACGCGCTTGACAAAGATGCTCTGACCAGAAATGGTGTAAGTATCAGTATTGATCAGCCGGGGACAAAACTTATATTCAGTGGCAGCGGATTTGCCGCTTCTCTGAAGACGGCGGGTGCGTCGGATATTTCCGGCATATATATGTACAGATTCAGAGTTGGTAAATGGAAGGAATATAGAGGTACTATGGATAATTCCACGAGGATGGGGCTCAATGTGCTTCTTACATCTATAGAAAAGGCGTTTCTTACTCTCGATTATAATGCAGTTGTCGAAAGAACGTACGTAACTGATATAAGTACAAAATCATCTTTCTTTTAAAGGAGTTTTTTATGTTTTGCAGGAAATGTGGCAAGGAGCTTCCTCCGGACAGTGAATTCTGTTTCGCGTGCGGTGCAAGAATAATGCATCCTTCTGAGAACAAGACGGAACAGACGTATAGTACGGAACAGACATATAGTACAGAGCAGACGTATAGTACGGAACAGACATATAGTACGGAACAGACGTATAGTACGGAGCAGTCGTATAATACGAATCAGACATATTATACTGATTCTGTATATGGCACGGCAGGTAATAATTATTCATATGACCCGGGGGCTGCTGTAAATAAAGGCGGAAGTGAAGTAAATAAATCTCTGTTATGGATCATATTCGGAATAACTGTTGTATCGGCTGTTCTGATGGCGCTTATCGTCATACTTCCTTTTATACATCATCGTAGAGGGGCAAATAATCAAGATGTTACAGAAGCTGTCACTACGACTGAGGCTTACTACAGTACTACTGAATCATATACGGAAGCTGATACTCAGAATGATAATTATGTATCTGATGATGACTATTTTTATATATATGTCGGAGATAGTTACTTGAATAGTTTGAATCAGTATCTGGAACTCTTCTTTGAAGATTATCCCGAATACAGGGATAAGGTGAAAGTGGAGAATGTCGGTCAAAGCGTTTCTGATTCCTTATATAAAATTGATGGTGGCTCAAGCTTTGACAAATGTCCCTCCATGGTGTTTATAGACACTGATTATTCAAGCTTTCTGTCGAATAAAGATAAGTATTATACGATGGATGAAGTGGGTATTACAGCGGCAGATACTGAGGCAATGTATGCTATTGCCGATGAATTCACTGTCTTTGACGGAAGTCGCATGGGACTCTCTCCTTCTGTATGCCCGGGTGCATATATGTATAATGCCGATATAGCAAAAGAAGTCTTCGGTGATTCATATAGAGAGACTTTGGATAGATATTTCAGAACCTGGGATGGAGTACTTGAGGCAGCGGAATTACTTAAAGATAAGGGGTATTACCTTGTTCCCGGATCGGAATGTGTATCCAGGTGCATGGGTGATAGTTATGACGATCATGTATTCTATGAAATAAAGAATAATTATTCAAAGGAATATTCTGAATGGAGTGTAGAATGGTCTGAGAGCTTCAGAGAAGATGTGTTCGGCATATTTGGAACCACCTGGATGAATTATACATATGGAGGTATGGCTCCGGATAATGGGTATATAGGAGATTGTCCTATAATGAATATTGATGCATGTGTTACACCGATAGCATATCACTGGGGTGGAACTATCTTTGGAGTTCCGAAGAACTGTACAGATACCGAGTTAGCACGAAAGATTTTGATTTCATGCTGTGTTGACTCTGATAATCAGCATAAAGTTGCAAAAGATATAGGCGACTTTCCAAATAATAAGGACCTTGTCGGGACAATGATAGCTGCGGGAGAAAGTATAGATAACTGGACATCGCTGAAAGACAGTAACAGGGTAGCTGTTTCTGTGAAGTCTATGGCTGCATTTCATGAGATGGCCCAGATGCATTGCGGAGAGTACAATAAGGGCGTTGCTGATAACAATGAAGGCGATAAAACTGCAGCAGGCGTGGATAATGGTTCTCTGTTTGGGTTCTCGGATGGAATTTTGATTGTAGATAACAGTCTCTTTGGAAAAAGCTATGATGAACTGAATAGTTTTCTTGTTAATCCTCTGACTGATCTTACCCCTTGGGAGTGGGCGGATAAGCCATTAGAATATCTGGACTATCAATATACAGACGGAAATAATTATGTGCTGTATTTTGAAAACAATAAGCTTATTGGTATAAGAAGTGAAGTGACTATCGATCAATATGCGATTCCAAACGATCTTTTCGAAAAGGCAAAGAACAGATTCGGTGAGGATTACATTTATTGGTATAAGGAAGACACGGGCGAAACATTTGAATATGATTGGAAAACCGATATTCAAGGAAGCACGGGTGAGTATGCAATATTCCTGAATTATTATGATGACATCACTCATCTGGATCAGCAGTACACGTCTCCTGACTATTCGGGAGAATCAATCCAGCCTCATTAGGAGTAATAAAATGAATCCAACTATAATTCTGATCATTATCACAATTGTATTAGTGTTGATCATATATGCTATAAGATATGTGCTCAACAATCTAATCAATAAGGGAACAGATGCAATAGGTAATGCATATAGAAAAAGTAAGAATGTGAATAAAGGCCCATCTGTTGAAAGACTCGCGGATATATATCCGGATATTGCAGCCATACATATAAGAAATGGAACGGCAACTGAAGCAAGCCCTGCACTTATGCAGGCAGTTAAAACTGCAGGGGCGGAGCATTCAGTGGCGGCAGGAAGTGTCCAGTCGCCGGTATATGCTCAGCAGGCGAATGTTCAGTCGAACAAAAGTTATGGCCAGCAGGCAAATGAACAGCCGAGCATGGGTTATGGTCAACAGGCAAATAAACAGCCGAATGCAGGATATACGCAGTATCAGAATATGCAGTATGGTTCGGCATATAACAAAGGGGCAAATCCTACTTTGGCATATATATTTATCATTGCAGGTCTGGTTATAAATGGTATCCTGCTGCTTTGTTTTGCTGTAGATCTGATCAGATTTCCCCATACATTTTCGTACAATATCGGTTTTGAATATACGATTTTATTTCGTCGAGGCACAGTAGAAATATTGTTATTTATATCACTTATAGCTGTTGTGGCAAATGTAGTTTTGCTGGTTACCAAGAAAGTGATATATACATTTTTCTTTCCTGCCCTTATGACAGTTTTAAATTTCTTGTATATGTATGTATTAAATCGCCAAACACATATTCTTTCAACGCGTGGTCTGTTGATGCTTTTTAGAAGCAAGATGCCGCCAAGGGATTTAATGGTAAGATTATGCGGTCTGACATTTGTGGTTATAGCGATATTATTTGCGGTTTTTGCGGCGATTTATCTTTTGAAAAAGTACAAATGGTCACTCTATATTCTTATAGGAGTCGGAGCATTGCTCTCGATTATGGGATTCTTTCTTCTTCGAGTGACTTTTATGAGTTCGATATATTATAGATTTGCATTTTTTAATGCATTAGGTTACCCGCTTGTATGTCTTTTTGCTGATAAGGCATTTGGAACAGAAAATGAATCGATATTATAAATGGACTGTATTATAAAATGTTCATTCGTTGGTAAGTGCTTGAAAAAGTAATTTCATTATAATATAATGTGGGTTGCGCAGCCGGGGAGATAGCGGTGCCCTGTACCTGCAATCCGCTATAGCAGGGGTGATGGTCAGCCTAGAAAGAATCTTTTGTGATGCTGGCTTCGGTAAGTGATGTTGACGTTTTGGTCTTACGCGACGGGAACCTGTGAACCGTGTCAGGTTGGGAACAAAGCAGCACTAAGCAGGACCTTCCGTGTGCCGTGAGGGTGCCGGGACTGAGTTAACTGCCGGAGTAACGGTCATGATTGTCTGGCGAAGCTGGCCGCGCTTTTTTTAATGAACCTAAACGTTGTTTCCGATTATATATCATTGCTTTTTATGTGATTTAGTGTTATCATAGGCTAGTATAGGTATTGTAGTTACTAAAATTCAGGTAAGGGGCAGAGTTACATGAATTATTCAGAAGTTATGGACTTCGTCAAACAGAAAACTGCCGACAGCAGCCGACCTTCGAATTATCCATTCAGAAGCAGGTATGAGCACACTATGAGGGTGTATAGATGGGCTATAAGACTGCAGGCAAAGCTTGGCGGAAATCTAGATGTTATAGTTCTTGCAGCACTACTTCATGATGTTGGATGGGAGGAAGGAAGAGACCATGCAGAGGTCAGCGCTGAGATGGCGGTTGATTATCTTGACAGCATAGGTATTGATCCTGACACAATCACCAGAGTCGGTGAGATCATCATGATACACGAGGACAAAGACACAGATAAAGAGCTTTCACTCGAGGCAAAGATAGTTATGGATGCGGACCTTCTTGATGAGGTCGGTGCTATCGAAGTGCTTTGGGATGCTATGGCTGCGGCAAGTATGGAAGAACCGAGCTACAAGAAAGCTTATTACAGAATAAAAGAGTATTACAGAACCAATAAACCTAAGATCAAGAGATGTAAGACTGATCCGGCAAGGACAGAGTACTCGAAGAGAATGCAGCTCTTGGAAGGTTATATATATCAGCTGGAACGCGAATTGTTCTAAGGAGGTTTTAAAAAATGGGAAACAAAATAGTAAAAGGTATTCTTGCAGTAATTATAGTAGCCGCAATCCTTGTGGGTATTTATTTCGCCCTTCCGGGATCTATAAAGTATTCAATTAATGAATTCTATCAGACAAACTTTGATGAGAAGTCAGAGAAGCTTATCAAGGAATATAAGTCTATGAAGGCTCCTGGAACAGAGAAAACCTTCGAGCAGATCATGGCAGCAAAGTGCAAGAGTCATAACTGGTATGTTGAGACTATAGTTAAGGACAGTACATATAAGGTACATCTTAACGGTTACAAAGTTGACGTTATATATCCAAAGGAAGACGGAAGCAACAATCAGCATTTCACAAATACACATATTGAATATACATTTGATGTTACTGTTCAGCCTGATGGAACTCATAAGAATACAGGATGGCATTTCCTTGTAGATGGAAATGAGAAGCCTGAGTATGACAAGAAGACATCAATCAAAGCACTCGGACAGTAAGACGATTCAATAATCAGTATATGTATATAACAAATAAGCGGACAGGTTTGAACCTGTCCGCTTATTCGTTATACGGTTATAAATAAAAACGTATTACTGATTATTCTGATTATATAAGTCCTCAATTATCGAGCATATCATACTGACTGCATCTTCTTCCGAATCCCCGCTCATTGCCTTTATATAGGTTTCTTTATTTGTGGTTACTTCTTCTATGGCTGAGATGATGATATCGTCTGAAAGTTCTTCATCATTCAGAACTTTGCTGTATCCGCTTTTTTCAAATGACTGGGCATTCAGTATCTGATCGCCTCGGCTTGCAGAAAGCGGAAGAGGAATGAGTATGTTTGGTTTCTTGAGAGCTTTAAGCTCGCATATTGCATTTGCACCGGCACGTGATATGACGATGTCGGCAAGAGCAAACATATCAGCAAGTTCAGCTTTTACATATTCAAACTGAGCATATCCGGGAGTTCCGTCTTTTTCAGCGTCTTTTTTACCTTCGCCACAGATATGAATCACATTGTACTTCTGAAGAAGTGTATCGAGTGCATGATGAATGGCATTGTTTACGGAAACGCTGCCTGTGCTTCCACCGACTACGAGTATGGTCGGCTTTTTCTCGGTGAAACCACAAAAAGAGAATGCTTTATCAGCATCACCGCTGAAGAGCTCTTTTCTGATAGGGGTTCCTGTTACAACAGCCTTTCCCTTGGGGAAAGAAGCGGCAGTTTCAGGGAAGTTGCAGCATACCCTGTTTGCCTTAGGCAGTACCAGTCTGTTTGCAAGACCGGGTGTCATATCTGATTCATGTATAACTACAGGAATGCGGAGCATTTCTGCAGCAAAAACTACAGGAACACTTACAAAACCGCCCTTTGAGAAAATAACGTCAGGTTTGATCCTTTTGAGAAGCTTTATTGCCTGGTGCCAGCCCTTCTGAACCCGGAAAGGATCGGAGATATTCTTAAGGTCGAAATACCTTCTGAGTTTTCCGGATGATATACCATGGTATGGTATACCGGTTTCCTTAATCAGATTCTTCTCTATTCCTTCATAGCTGCCAATGTATTCTATATCGTAGCCGAGCTCTTTGAGCTTCGGGATCAAAGCTATATTGGGTGTTACATGTCCGGCAGTACCGCCGCCGGTAAGAACTATCTTTTTCACTGCTCAACCTCCGTGAAAATATATGTTTTGATGTTTTTTGTTAATATGAACTGATGCTAATTCTAACATATTTTTCGTTGAGTGTATATATTCTCGACCTTTTTTCGTTGTTATTGTAAAGAGATAGTATTATAATGTTGTAGATTATAGGTTCAAACAGACTACTATCCGATTGATCAAGGAGGATATTCAAATGGATGATATTGAGAGAACTACGGTAATACAGAATCCTGTACCACCGACAGCGTCGCAGCAGCCACAGCAGCAGGGATGGCAGCAGGCTCCACAGGCGCCTCAGCAGACCCCGTATCAGCAGGCTCCGCAAGGAAGCTTTGGTATGGATGATATTGAGAGAACTACGGTAATACAGAATCCTGTACCACCGACAGCGTCACAGCAGCCACAGCAGCAGGGATGGCAGCAGGCTCCACAGGCGCCTCAGCAGACCCCGTATCAGCAGGCACCACAACAGACAGTGGGTCAGGCAAACAGCATGGCTGCACCACAGCAGAGCGTTTCAAATGGTATGCCCGCTTATCCGCAGGGTGGAAATTCTCAGACTCCACATGCCGCAGCAGGCGGCAGTACAGGCAGCGTGCCTCCAATACCTCCAAAGAAGAGCAAAGCCGGTCTTATTATAGGAATTATAGCAGGCGTTCTTGTATTCCTCGGACTTATTGTCGGTGTTCTGATATTTGTTTTCAGTAGTTTTGTAAAGAAGGTTGAAGAGCAGGTGAGCTCGGAAATCAGTGAGATAGAAGCAACTTCCGAAGATGATACTACTGAGGTGACTACAGAAGAGACTACAACAGAGGAAGTTACAACTGAGGCAGAGACTACTGAGGAAGTAACTACCGAAGAGGAGACCACCGAGGAAGAGACTACAGAAGAAGAGACCACTGAGCCTACGATAGCATCGAATGATGGCGACTATGAGGTGGATTATCCGGGAAAATACTCTTATGCTCTCAGTACAGGAAGACATGGAAATGAAACTCTCGGATATATAGATGTTCCGTCTTCATGGGGTAATTTTTATGAGCAAGGTGGAGACTGGAGTACAGTGCTTGATCACCAGCAGTATTCTTATGCAAACCAGGATATAATAACTCATTATACTATTGATAAAGATGGATCCGACGCAGATATCAAGACTTTGGCAGAAAAGATGAAGTACGATGAATCAGTGGGAACTGTCAAGACAGCTCGTTTCGGTTCATTTACAGGATATTATCTTGAAGAAAAGTTTAGCGATGGAATAATACTCAGAAGATTCTTCTTTAATGATGGCAAGCAGCATGTTCAGGTTCTTGCAGTTGAAGGTTATCCGGATGATGAGTATTCGGATGTTTGGAGACTTGTATTCCAAAACTATTCATTTGAAGAATAAATTTGTTGTAAAATGAATCGTTAGATGGTATTATCTTGTGCGTATGCGAACTAGAATGACGTAGTGGGAATTGTTACAATACAATAAACAAACGAATGGAGATATAAAGCGATGTCACAGAAGGTTTCTTTTGATTTTACAAATGCTGCTTTTATGGCAGATGAAGCCGATATCCTCGCTATAAAGGATGAGGTTATAGCTGCAAAAAAGACTCTTGTTGAGAAGACAGGAGCAGGAAATGATTTCCTTGGATGGATTGACCTTCCGGTAGATTATGACAAAGAGGAGTTTGCGAGAATCAAGGCAGCTGCCGAGAAAATCAAGTCAGACTCAGATGTACTTCTTGTTATAGGTATAGGCGGTTCATATCTTGGAGCAAGAGCTGCCATTGAGGCACTCAGACATTCATTTTATAATGTAATATCAAAGGATAAGAGAAAAACTCCTGAGATATACTATTGTGGAAACAACATCAGCAGTACATATATAAGTGAGCTGTGTGATGTAATAGATGGCAAGGATTTCTCAATTAATGTTATTTCCAAGTCAGGTACAACAACAGAGTGCTCAGTTGCATTCAGACTTTTCAAGGAGATACTTGAGAAGAAGTATGGCAAGGAAGAAGCATCAAAGAGAATATATGCTACAACAGATAAGGAAAGAGGAGCTCTTAAGACTCTTTCAAATTCAGAAGGTTATGAAACTTTCGTAGTACCTGATGATGTAGGTGGTCGTTTCTCAGTTCTTACTGCAGTTGGACTTCTTCCTATAGCAGTTTCAGGTGCTGATATAGATGCTCTTATGCAGGGTGCAGCTAACGGCCGTGAGCAGTGTCTTAATGCCGATTATGATAACAACGATGCAATGAAGTATGCAGCAGTCAGAAATATCATCAATCGTAAAGGCAGAGGAGTAGAGATACTTGCAAACTTTGAGCCATCACTTCATTTTGTATCAGAATGGTGGAAGCAGCTTTATGGAGAGAGTGAAGGTAAGGATGGAAAGGGTATATTCCCTGCAGCAGTTGACTTCACAACAGATCTTCATTCTATGGGTCAGTTCATCCAGGATGGAACAAAGAATCATTTCGAAACATTTATTAATGTAATTAATCCTAAGAAGGCTGTTGTTATGCAGGAGGAAGAGAGTGACCTCGACGGTCTTAACTATCTTGCAGGACGCACAGTTGACTTTATCAATAAGTGCGCTATGAACGGAACAATTCTCGCTCACGTTGACGGAAATGTACCGAACATCCGTATTGATATGGAAGCAATCGATGAGCTTGCGCTCGGTGAGCTCTTCTATAAGTTTGAGTTTGCCTGCGGAATAAGCGGTTATGTGATAGGTGTTAATCCATTCAATCAGCCTGGTGTTGAGAGCTACAAGAAGAATATGTTTGCTCTTCTTGGAAAGCCGGGTTATGAAGAGAAGACTGCTGAACTTAAGGCAAGACTTGAAAAATAAGAAATGATCAGGTGATAAAAAGCGGTGGGCGGAGTGAGATGCCTGCCGCTTTTTGCGTAATATTTCAAAGCTTTTTTCATAAGAGGATAATATGGAGAAATACATGCTTATGGCACCGTGCCACTTCGGGCTGGAGGCCGTGCTTAAGAAGGAAATACAGAATCTGGGATATGACATTGAGAGAGTGGAGGACGGAAGAGTTGTTTATTCCGGTGATGTCAGTGCTATTCCGAGATCAAATATTTTTATAAGAACAGCCGAAAGGATACTGCTTCTGGCAGGTGAATTTGAGGCTGATGATTTTGATATGCTTTTTGAAGGAACAAAGGCACTCCCGTGGGAGAGATATCTTCCTAGAGATGCAAAATTCTGGGTGACAAAGGCTACTACTTCCAGCAGCCAGCTTGCAAGTGGTTCGGCTATACAGTCCGTTGTGAAAAAGGCAATGGTCGAAAGAATGAAAGAGACTTATCATGTAAACCGTTTTGACGAAGACGGAGATGAGTATCCTGTAAGAGTTTTCATTTTCAAGAATAAAGTCAGTATAGGAATAGATACCACGGGTGTATCGCTTCATAAGAGGGGATACAGAGAACTTGTTGGAAAGGCTCCTATTTCAGAGACACTTGCGGCGGCACTTATAATGCTTACACCGTGGAGAAGTGACCGAATACTTGTGGATCCATTCTGCGGAAGCGGTACATTTCCTATCGAGGCTGCACTGATAGGTGCAAATATAGCTCCGGGTGTGAACAGAGAATTCACTTCCTGCGATTTCAATAAATTCATAGATAAGAAGATATGGTATGATGCTTATAATGAGGCACGGGATATGGAGAAAAAGGATATTTCAATGAGTATCCAGGGATATGATATAGATCCGTCCATGATAAGAGTAGCCATGAAAAATGCGGCAGCAGCCGGAGTCGATAAGCATATACATTTTCAGGCAAGACCTGTTAAAGAATTGTCTTCTCCAAAACCGTACGGTTTTATAATAACTAATCCGCCGTATGGAGAGAGACTTGAAGAGAAGGCGGCCCTTCCTGAATTATATACAGAGATAGGCCAGGCGTATTCAGGACTCAGAGACTGGTCAATGTTCCTTATTACATCATATGATCAGGCGGAGAAGTACATAGGCAGGAAGGCAGACAGGAACAGAAAGATTTATAACGGTATGATAAAGTCGTATTTCTATAGCTTTATGGGCGCTAAACCACCAAAGAGAGAGAAATGAAAAAACTGATACTTATAATACTAACATTACTCATTATTGTAATGGGTATATATATTCTAAAGAACGGTGCATCAGAGAGAAATGTAACGAAATCCGGGGATTATGAAACGGCTGCAGAGGACCTGAAGAAGGTCATGCGTGAAAGTCTGGTTGATAATCCTATGGAAATAAGACTTGAAGGTCACAGCATCAAAGGACTGTATTACAAGGTTCTGATGGACGATGACATGAAGCTCTATGTTTCGGAGGATTTTATACAGGATATACTGGGATGTGCAGTCAGAAGATATAAGTCAGGAGATATAGCTTTAGAACGTGGAAATGCAAAACTGGATTTTTCAGAAGGACAGTACAGGAAGGCCGGAAACATGATATTTATTCCTGTTGATTCAAATCTGAATCTGCTGGACTTCGATGTTGAGATAAGTTTTGTGGAACACTATGTGGATTTTTCGGCTATAGAGGGAACACCGGCTATACCTTCTGCATATGACATGCGTAAAGATGAAAGAGTAACACCTGTAAGAGATCAGGGAAAATATGGAACATGCTGGGCTTTTGCATCTTTGGGAGCGCTTGAATCAAGTACAATGCCTTATGAAGAAAGTATATATTCTCCTGACCATATGGCTCTTTCCAACAGTTACAAAACTCCTGTATCTGCGGGTGGTGATCACACCATGAGTATCGCATATATGGCGGCATGGCAGGGACCGGTGCTGGAGAAGGATGACCCTTATGGTGATAAAAAGACAGACGAAACCCTGGCGGCAGCGAAACATCTGGAAGAAGCAATAATAATAAACGAAAGAGATGATGATGTCATAAAGGGTGCCATATTCAGATATGGTGGTATTGAAACATCTCTGTATTTCCCGCTTGAATACGGAGAAATAGATTCGGATTATTATAATGATGCCCATGCTTCCTATTATATGGATGAGAAGCATGAGCCGAATCATGATATCGTAGTGGTCGGATGGGACGATGATTATCCTAAAGAAAGCTTCAACAATGAACCGAAGAGAAATGGTGCGTTTATATGCAAGAACAGCTGGGGAACGGATTTCGGCGATGAAGGATACTTCTACGTGTCTTATGAAGACCCGAACATATGCACTCAGTCGGTAGTATATACACGTGTTGCAGAACCTGATAATTTCGATAATATTTACCAGACAGATAAGCTTGGCTGGGTAGGTCAGATGGGATTTAATGACGAGTCGGCATACTTCGCAAATGTTTATACTGCAAAAAAAGACGAGAAGCTGGGAGGAGTTTCCTTTTACGCGACGGATAAGAATACTGAGTTTTCAGTATATCTGGTTCATGACTTCAAGGACACTTCAGATTTTGAAAGGAAAGAGCTTCTTGTTTCCGGTGGAACCAGATATGCGGGATACTATACAGCTTATGTTCCTGATGAGAACGTGAATCTGAAGGAAGGAGAACGTTTTGCAGTAGTAGTCTTTATAAAGACTAAGGGTGCAGTGAAGCCTGTTGCTGTTGAGTATAAAGCTGACAGCAGGACCGCAAATGTTGATATCACCGATGGTGAGGGATATATAAGTCAGTACGGCAAGAGCTGGATACGAACTGAAGATGAGCAGGATTCAAATGTCTGTCTCAAGGCATTTACATACGAAAGGAATTAACAATGAAGAAACTGATATTTGCAACAGGAAATGAAAACAAGGTAAGAGAAATCAGAGAGATCATGGGTGACCTTGGATATGAGGTTATATCTATGAAGGAAGCCGGGATAGATATAGATATAGATGAAACAGGAGCGACATTTGCTGAGAACGCTCTGATAAAAGCGAAGGCTGTTAATGAAATCTGTCATGAGCTCGTATTGGCTGATGATTCAGGTCTTGAGATAGATTATCTTGGAAAGGAGCCGGGTATATATTCTGCAAGATATCTGGGACATGATACTCCTTACAGTGAGAAGAACCGCATGATACTTGAGAGACTTGAGGGTGTTCCGGATGAGGAAAGAACAGCAAGGTTCGTATGTGCAGTTGCAGCAGTATTTCCGGACGGAAAAAGTGAGGTTTGTGTTGAAACCATGGAAGGCCGTATTGGTCATGAGATAGCAGGTGAAAATGGATTTGGATATGATCCAATATTCTTCCTTCCTGAATACGGAAAGACATCTGCAGAGATCAGTCCTGAGGAAAAGAATGCTATAAGCCACAGAGGTAAGGCTCTCAGAGCCATGAAGGAGAAACTGTGAAAAACGGATTTTTCAGAAATATAGACTACAGAATAATGCTTATAAGCGACAGCCACGGCAAGAACTCAAACATAAGGAATGCTGTGAATAAGTCCGGCCCATTTGATATGATACTTCATGCCGGGGATCTGGAAAGTGATCCGAAACCTCTTGCTGAAGCTCTGGGATGTCCGTGCTATTTTGTCAAAGGAAACTGTGATTATAATCCGGAATTGCCTGCGTTTCAGGTGATAGATCTGGGAGAGCATAAAGTGTTCCTTACGCACGGACACAGATACTTTGTGAACGGTGGCACTGCGAAGCTTGAATACGCCGCTCTTGAGCAGGGTTGTGATATAGCAGTGTATGGACATACACATGTTCCGGCAATGATAAAAAGGGATGATATAACCGTTGTGAATCCCGGCAGTGTTTCGCTTCCGAGACAGTCACCAAGAAGGAAAACCTTCATGATAATGGAAATATATAAAGACGGAACTGTTGACTTTAATCTTGTGGAAATGTAATGATGGCAGACAGGGTTATAGTTTAACTGTCATCTTGTGATAATGGGAGATAAGAGAAAGATGAAAAAAGGGGATATTATCGAAGGGGTTATAGAGCATTACAGCTTCCCGAACAGAGGAAGCTTTTTTCATAAAGAGGAAAATGGACAGGAAACTATAGAACGTAAAGTGATTGTCAAAGATGCACTTCCGGGTCAGACTGTTCAGGCCAGAGTAATAAAGAAAAAGGAAGGGCGGGCTGAGGCGAGACTTCTCGACGTTAAAAAGAAGTCACCATTAGAAACCAAGAGACCTATGTGCAACCATTTCTATCAGTGCGGAGGCTGCACATACCAGACTATGTCATACCTGAATCAGCTTAAGCTCAAGGAAGAAATGGTCAAAGAGTTGCTTGGAAATGTTGTCAATTTTGAAACTTGCAAATGGGATGGAATAAGTGAATCTCCGGATCAGTTCAGATACAGGAATAAAATGGAGTTCACATTTGGTGATGCAGAAAAGGACGGTCCATTGACACTTGGACTTCACAGAAAGAATTCTGCTCATGATATTATCTCCATCGATTCATGTGCCATAGTAAATCCTACATGGAATAAGATAGTGAAGTATACTCAGGACTTCTATAGAAAGCATGGAGTTCCGCATTACAATACATTTACACATAAAGGGGTTCTCAGGAATCTAGTTATCAGGCAGTCCGCGACAGATGGAAGCATTCTTGTGAATCTGGTAACAACAACACATCACAGTATTGATGAAAATACCAGAAATATCCCGTGGAACGAAAAGAGGAGCGAGACGGTTGATGAGCTTCATCTTCCTGAATATGTTGCAGGACTTTTGTCTCTGGGTGAGCCTGAACCTGTAGGGCTGGATGCATATACATCTCATGGATATGAGAAACTCAAGACAAAAAAGAAGATTGTAAGAGATACAAAGGGTAAGTTCCAGCGTGTAGCAGGAAGCTTTGAGGACAATGTAGGAAATGGAGAGTTCGAGTCATTGTCCTATTACAATCGCATAGTCGGCGTACTTTATACGGAGTGCGATACTCTCGCTGATGCTATAATTCCTGACACGGTAACTCTTCTTTACGGTGAGGATTTCCTGATGGAAGAGGTGCTCGGACTTAAGTTCAAGATCAGTCCATTTTCTTTCTTCCAGACTAATACAAAGGGCAGTGAGGTTCTTTATGGTAAGGTAAGACAATATGTTCTTGAAGCTCTTGCCGGTAATTCTGAAGACAAAGAAAACAGATCGTCCGGAAAGACCGGAGTGATATACGATCTCTATAGTGGTACAGGAACTATTGCCCAGCTGATGTCACCTATAGCTGATAAAGTATATGGTATAGAAATAGTGGAAGAAGCTGTGGAAGCAGCTAAAGAGAATGCAAAGCTGAACGGACTTACAAACTGTGAATTTATAGCTGGTGATGTTCTGAAGAAGCTGGATGAGCTTACAGAAAAACCAGATTTAATCATTCTGGATCCTCCTCGTGACGGCGTTAATCCAAAAGCTCTCACCAAGATACTTTCATACGGAGTGTCGAATATAGTATACGTGAGCTGTAAGCCGACTTCACTGGCACGTGATCTGGAAATATTCCAGGCAAACGGATATATGCCGGTTAGATGTTCGTCTGTTGATATGTTTCCAAATACACAGCATGTTGAGACCTGCTGTCTGCTTGAACGTCTTCGAAATGCGAAAGACCATATTAGTTTTACTCTTGATATGGAAGACTATTATCGGATTAAGGACGCAGAGGCAGATAAGAAAAATGATAGTACGAACTAATCATTTTTTGTCAGCTTGCGGTAATAGCTGAGCAGGCGTTGCAAAGTTGCGTCATCCGCGTTTTGCATATTCTTTATCAGGTCAAATAATATAGGATTACTATTCTTATAAATGCTTACTACATCAGAGGAAATATCATCGGTTTCTCCGGATAAATAGGCAACCGATGTTTCCAGCTTTTCTGCTATTGATATTATAACCTGTGGGGAAGGACTGCGATCACCGGCTTCATATCTGACATAGGATGCAGCCGTTAATCCAATCTTGCGTGCTGCTTCTGCTTTGGAAAGATTAAGATTTTCTCTTGCAGATTTGAGGCGTTCAGGAATAAGAGTATTGTTTATATGGTCCATAATAACATCTCCTTGACAATTACCAATGGTAACAATATAATATTACCAATGGTAATATTATATATATCCAGACTATGAATGTCAAGGAAGGTGACAGATTATGAAATTGGAAGTAGAGATGACTGAGGAACAGCTAAACTTGCTGATTTTGTCCACAGAAGTATACGGTCGAATTCTGATGAATCAACCGGATTTGGTTGCTGACATAATTGCTGAAGACTGGTTTTTCTATGATAAAAATGATCCTGAGAATGACAGGAGATTTCATGAATGGATTAAAGATAGAGATGAACTGACGGAGAAGCTGAGAGTGGCGCTAAACGTAATGTTTCATGATTCCTATAAAAGCGACACTTGCCGGAACCTCATTGATATTTGGCGTGTTCTCAGGCATCTTCAATATAATATTTCTGACAATATTGATAAGAGTCTTTATGATGTAAGAGCTTCCGAACCATACCACGGTGGAACCGAACCGCTTATGAGGGTTCGCATGTTGGAAAAGTTGGAGGTAGCAGGAGGGGAAAGACTTGGAGAGAAAAGCAATAATACAGTACAAGAAAAGATTTGATGATATTAGGCATGAAGAGAATGGCATTGAATTCTGGTATGCACGAGAGTTGATGGAACTGCTTGAATATGCGCAATGGAGAAATTTTGAGAAGACCATAGAAAAGGCAAAGATTTCTTGTGAAAACAATGGGATTATTGTGGCTGACCATTTTGCTGACGTCAGCAAAATGGTCGAAATAGGTAGTAAGGCGCAGAGGAAATTGGATGATTATATGCTCACCCGTTATGCCTGCTATCTCATAGCTGAAAATGGAGACCCGCGAAAGGAACAGATTGCATTTGCACAGAGTTATTTTGCGGTGCAGACGAGAAAACAGGAGCTTATTGAAGAAAGAATAGCATATATAGAAAGAACGGAAGCTCGAGGTAAGCTTAGAGAATCAGAAAAACGATTATCTCAGAATATCTACGAGCGTGGTGTGGACGATGCAGGTTTTGCAAGAATACGCTCAAAAGGTGATCAGGCTTTGTTCGGTGGATTTACTACCAAAGAGATGAAAGAACGTCTTGGCGTCAAGGATTCAAGGCCATTGGCAGATTTTTTGCCGACACTTACAATAGCCGCAAAAAATCTTGCGACAGAGATGACAAATTATAATGTTGAAGAAAAGGATTTACAAGGAGAGGCTGCTATAACGGTTGAACATGTTGACAACAACAGCTCGGTAAGAGAGATGCTTGGACAGAGGGGGATCAAGCCGGAGAATCTTCCGCCTTCTGAGGATATAAAAAAACTGGAACGAAAGGTTCAAAAGGAAGATAAGCTACTTGCTGAAAAATCGGGGAAACTTCATGAATAGAATTAGTTTATTCAAAACTAGAATTGTTATTGAAGATAAAGTATATTTACTGGCAAAGGATGTCAGGAAAGCGCTCGGATATAAAAGCATAGAACAGTTACATGGTGAGTATCCTGAAATAGTTAAACATGTTAAAGATTTACCGGCTTTGGTTTTTGAAAGCGATTTTAATACTATCTTAATGTCTGACATAGACGCTATGAAAAAGCTTAAGCATATAGAAATAACTCGTGTTGAGACTTTGCGAAATAACACAGAAGCGATAAAGAGTATCTATCCGCTCAAGTTTATGGTAGCCGGAAAAATGTTTGAGAGTGAAGCAAGGATGGACGGTTATCAGAGTGTTAACGAGTATATTGAAGATGTTGACTATGTTAATGAAATCAAGAACGAAAAAGAAAAATTGATTTCAAAGAGAGATTTGATAGATAGTATAAGCCTTAGCAGAGTCAAGCTTTTCGAATTGATTAACACTGATGTCCTTGAGCGGAACAATCTTCAAATTCAACAGTATATCCACATCAATAATTGCACTCCTTATCTTGAGAGTTTTATTGTTGGACAGGGAATATTTTTTTCTGTATATGATGACGGCTACGCATTTGATGAATTGAGGATTGAGAACAACGACCTGATCATTCCAACATATGATTATGATGAAGATAATCCTAATAAGAATTACGGTCATGATCCGGAATTGAGAGACTACAGAGAGTATAGCTGTCTAGAGAACATTTTATATATAATTACACATAAAGATGTTGAGGATGCTGGTGTAGATCTTATGAGTTGCAATGCTCCGGGGATTAGTTTTTATATATCACAGGCAGAAGTGATAAAACTCCTTAATCCAAAAATGTACAGAGAAATAGTTCTTATAGATGGCGACATGGCTTTTGACTATTCGAAAACAATAACAAAAAACATATAGAGCATAATTAGCCGTAGAGGTAACGCCCGGTGATGTTATGAAATTCGGTTGCTCAAGTAAACAACAGTCGAGACGGTCTGTCTGCTGACACATTCTTGAAGCCAGATGGAACTGTAGTTACCAGATTCACACCGATTGCGCCGTTGTTAATATGCGTTGCTTGCGGCAACGGACCAGCCCATTGTAACATGACTGCGAAAGGAGGCGTTTGCCATGTTAAGCGAAAACATCAAGACATTAAGAAAAGCAAAGGGTCTTTCTCAAGAGGAACTCGCAGTCAAACTGAATGTGGTCAGACAAACGATTTCCAAATGGGAGCAAGGCCGGTCGGTTCCGGATTCCGAGTTGTTGCTTGCGTTATCTGAAGCATTGGAAACACCCGTCAGCACTTTGCTGGGAGAGGCTGTTACAGAGCCGGAAGCGGATGATCTGAAATCCATTTCTCAAAAGTTGGAGGTGATCAACCTTCAGCTTTCCAAAAGACAACAGTTATGGAGAAAAATAGCACATTGGCTTTTTATTTTTCTTGCGGTCATCATCGTGCTGATTACAGTAGTATTGTTTTCCCTGAGCAGCCCGTACCTGGGATGGAATTATAACGATCCGGAAACGGCAGTGCTGGGAACGATTTTCCACTCCTTTGAGTGGGCATTTGTTCGTATTGCTCCGTTCGTCCTGATTGGATCAATTATCGGAATCGTCATGACAAGAAGGAAAGACAGATGAATGAAGTAAATAAAACACTGTATATTCCGCTGTATGGAAAATCAAAGGTGAGCCAACAGGGAATTATTCTGAACGATCCCTCGGCGGAGAGAATATGGAAAGAAGAAGCCTTCCCAATTCGAGGCAAGTCCAGATCAAAATGGCTTGCTTACAATATGGCTATGAGAGCCCGTGTGTTCGACGACTGGACAGATAGTATGCTGCAACGGAGCCGCGATGCGTTGGTACTTCATATTGGGTGCGGACTTGACAGTAGGCATATGAGGGTAAAAACTTCCTGTTCTGAATGGGTGGATTGCGATTTTCCAGATGTCATAGAGATTCGCAAGAAGTATTTTCGGGAAAATGAAACGTATCATATGATGGCGTTGGATGCGTCCAGACCTGAACAGATTGAATTGCTCCCGGATTGTAATACAGCCATCGTTGTCCTTGAGGGACTGAGCATGTATCTGACTAACAGCAAGGTACGAGGGTTGTTGCAAGCGCTTGATAAAAAGTATCGGGAACTTCATATTCTGATGGATGTTTATACCGAATTCGGTGCCAGGGCATCGAAATATAAAAATCCTGTCAATGAAGTTGGCGTTTCTAAACTGTATGGGATAGATGATATCGAGAGCATCACTGATGGACTTCGGGTCAGATTTGTAAAGGAGCACAGCTTTACGCCTGTCAGGCTGATCAAAGAGCTTACGTTAGTTGATAGGTTGTTTTTTTATCTGTTGTTTACGGGCAAGCTGTACCGAAAGATATACCGCCTGTACGAACTTAAGGCATAAATTCCAGCTTGTAGAAGTGCTCTGCTAAAGGAAACACAGTAGATTTCTTCGGTTGGATGAGCGCCAATGACATAAGAGAGTTGGAAAACCTCGACCGTATTCCTGCAAAAGAAGGAGGCAACCTATACCTTATCAACGGCAACATAAGCACTTTGATATGCTTGGACAAAGACGAACGTTCACATGTGGAGTGCGTAGTATTGATGTTAATGGAAAATACATAAAGCCGACAAGAGTGTTTGAACTGGAAGATGGTGTCGGCATTTATAGAAACAGGAGGAGATGAAGATGTGTACAGCAGCAACTTATTATGCAAAGGATCATTATTTCGGACGCAATCTGGATCTGGAATTTTCTTATCACGAAGAGA
>OCTW013419472.1_pt1 | contig 19990 bp, 14 predicted proteins | sample 1539671 | NCBI WGS metagenome assembly OCTW01 (sample SAMN02144230, study PRJEB22623) | gut metagenome | biome: sheep rumen | host: Ovis aries | place: New Zealand
ATCCCTCTTCATCGAAAGCACCTGCCTTATACATCTTTTGCAAGTTATGTGCTTCTCGTAATTCTTTATCTGTTAAATGACTTAATGGATGAAGTCCTTTTTTGCTTAAAATGTACAAACAATCAGGACGGAAGAGCGTATTATTCATGAGTCCGGTATTATGAGAAGTGAAGATTGCTTGGCCTTTAACTGATTGAAGAATTGTTTTTACAATAGTTTCGGAAAGCTCATAATGATAAAAGGCATCGAATTCATCCATAATGATTAATGAGGCTTGGCTAGCCTGGATCAGCCAATAATAAAATAATGTAAGAGCTTTTGTCCCTGTTGAGGCGATATCATAGAAACGGGCTTTACCATGGGTAAAGATTACATAAACTTCATGCCTTCCATTAATCATTTCTGATTCAAGCTGGCATGGTAATTCTAAAGAACAAAGGAATATCTCAAAGTCTTTAAGCTTACCCATTCTGACAATTTTATCCATAATATCTTCAGAGCCAATTGTATAACCATAGTATTTATTTTCTTTTAACGAGTAAAACATTAACATCCTTTTGACGTAATCCATAAATTCAAGAAAAACATTATTTATTTCTTGGTCTTGTAAAACAGAATTTGCAGCTACATATTTCACGAAGGAAAGTGTCTTTGTATCTAACTTGGTATTCAATGTTTCTGTTCCTGGTAATTTTGTGAAACCACAATCATCCTGATAATTATAATGAATATACTCTTCATGATCGATTTTTAATGTTTCGATGAGGAATTCGTTTTTCGCATTCTTTTTATAATCGTATGTCAAAGTATGATCAGAAAATGCAAACTCATAATGAAATGAAGCGAAGTCTTTATCAGAATTTAAATTGACCATAGGATGGATGTCAGGGATTGTTTCATCATAATTGGTCAGATTATTAATAATATCCATAATGGCATAACAAAGGTTAGATTTTCCAGATCCATTCTTGCCAAAGATGACAATATCCTGTGCAATGTTATTGGAGATCAGTTGTGAGTTGAATGTATATTTGTTAGTATCAGAAAGATCTAATACGATTCTTTCCTGAAAATTTTTGAAGTTTTCAACGGCAAATTTTTTTAACATGAGTTAACCTCCTCGATTCCATTGTAATCACTATGGTCATATATTGCAATTAAACCGTAAAAAAATTACGGCTATTAAAAAAGATCTTACCATCAGGGTAAGATCTTTGCGACACTGCATATATCTAATGGGAAATGTGAATGCGAATGTATAGTTAGATAGCAACTTCAGTGTCTTTATCGAAAAGATGATAGTTTGTAAGATCAAGTGCGAATTTGACCGTATCACCTTGACGAGCTTGTGTCGTCGGTTCAACACGGGCAGTGACTTTCGTATCACCGATGTTGAAATATAAGTAAACTTCAGCACCTAAGGTTTCATAAACATCGACATGAGCGGTGAACTGTGTATCCTTGTGCTTTTCTACAAATGAAGTTTTATCATAAATATCTTCAGGACGAATACCGAAGATGACATTCTTACCGATATAGCTGCCATTCATTAATGCGGTTTCACGTTTTTTATCAACTTTAATGTTAATGCCGTTATCTAAGACGACATGAACACCATCAGCTTCTAAGACAACTTTCGCATTTAAGAAGTTCATCTGTGGCGAACCGATGAAGCCGGCAACGAATAAGTTGGCAGGTTTATTATAAAGGTTCTGAGGTGTATCGATCTGCTGAACAACACCTTCTTTTAAGACAACGATACGCGTTCCTAAAGTCATGGCTTCTGTCTGGTCATGAGTGACATAGATGAAAGTTGTTCCTAATTTCTGGTGTAAACGTGAAATGACAACACGCATCTGCACACGTAATTTAGCATCCAGGTTAGATAATGGTTCATCCATTAAGAAGACCTTAGGATTACGGACGATCGCACGGCCCATGGCTACACGCTGACGCTGCCCGCCGGAAAGAGCTTTTGGTTTACGATCTAATAAGTGTTCAATATCCAGCAGTTTTGCGGCTTCATGCACTTTCTGATCAATTGTGGCTTTATCGACATGAGCAATCTTTAAAGCGAAGCCCATGTTTTCTGCAACGGTCATATGAGGGTAGAGGGCATAGTTCTGGAAAACCATTGCGATGTCACGGTCTTTTGGTTCAACATCATTACAAACTGTATCACCAATTGTCAATGTCCCGCTGGTAATGTCTTCCAGACCGGCGATCATTCTTAAGACGGTTGATTTCCCACATCCAGAAGGACCGACGAAAATGATAAATTCTTTGTCTTTGATATCGAGATTAAAGTCCTTAACGGCTTCAAAGCCATTAGGGTATGTTTTATAAATATGTTCTAATGATAACTTTGCCATAATGTATATCTCCTTTGTACAAGTGAATTTTAACATTGTAAGCCCCTTCACTCCATATCAGTATTTTTAGAAAAGTATAAGAAAAACAAGAACGAAATTAATCGTTCTTGAGAATCTGCGCATAGATACATAACACTTCAGCGACGCTCCAGGCCTGGGTGACGCAGCCCTTGCCGGTATGCGGCGCATCGGCATCGAAGATTTCATTAATCCCGTTGATACACTGCTCATCGAGGCTGTTTAAGAGTGGCTTGAGCAGTAAAGCGGTGCGGGCTTTATTGTGATATAACGCATAATCAGCGCGTAAGAATGGACCAATCAGATAACCCCAGGCTGTGCCCTGATGATAAGCGAGGTCGCGTTTTTCGACGACGCCGGTATAAATACCATGATAATCAGGATGATCAGCTGGCAGGGTTCTTAGACCTTTACCAACATACAGCTGCTCATACACTTTTTCCACCATTGAGGCGGCCTGTTTTTGATCGATGATCGGGAACGGCAAGGCAAAGGCATAGAGCTGATTAGGACGCATCGTCGCATCTTCATAAGCGACATCATAGAGATAACCTTTGTGGGTATCAAAGAATTTGGTGAAGCTTTCTTTGCATTTTCCCGCTAACATATCAAAGAACGATTCTTCGCCTAAGAGTTTCGCAAACTGATCCATGATACATAAAGCGTTATACCATAAGGCGTTCAGTTCCACAGGGCAGCCATGGCGCGGGGTGACCGCTTTACCATGAATGCGGACATCCATCCAGGTGATCTGATCTTCTCCGCTGCCGGCCGAAAGCAGGAAGTCATCATTCAGATGAATGTTATGCTTGGTGCCTTTAATATAAGTAAAAATGATATTTTGCAAAGCCGAAAAATACTTTTTAATAAACGCGTAGTCATGGGTATACTGATAATACTGATACGTTGCATGAATGAGCCATAAAGAAGCATCAGCCGTATTGTAGAGAGCGTCTCCATTGCCATCAGGGAACATGTTGACACATAAGCCATCTTTCAGCGTTTCAATAAAGGTCGTCAGAATATCTTTGGCATCATCATAACGTTTGGTTACTAAGGTCAGTCCTTCTAAGGAGATTAAGGTATCTCGGCCCCAGTCGGTAAACCAAGGGTAACCAGCAATGATCGAATGACCATCACCGCGTTTCACAATAAAGTTATCTGCGGCTTTCACTAAACGATTAAAAAGGGCATCTTTAGAGAACACTAACGCTTCCTTACGAGCGATTTCGCTGCCAATGGCTGTAATCGGATCATCGATATGTTCTTCTAATGTGCAGCTTACAGAGATGTTGACCTGCTGATCGGTAATGATACTTTCGAAGAAACCGGGAATGCTGAGATGATCCTGAATCCCGCCGCCCATTTTCTGATGGAAGGTATAAGGCGCAGGGGTGTAATCCTGGTGTTCCTTGGTAAAGACACCATTACTGATTTTCATATGAATGAGCGTATCTTTACGGTTTAGAGGGACAATGGATAAACGATTGCGATAAGGGAAGATCGCGTATTCTGGGGCTTTTTCATTGACTTGATCAGGAATCCGCAGGGATAAGATCGGTCGAAGATAGAATTCGATTGTTTTCGCGGATGGATTGAAAATATGATAATTCATCACGAAAGTATTTTTGTTGTGTACTAATGAAATTGTCTGTTTAATTATGATATCATGTAAAGTGTAAACATAGGTGATAACATCACCGATGAGGATATAGTCAAAATAGTCCTGTAAATCATAATCCTGACCATCAATACGACAGCATCCCAGCATATCGTAGAGTACGCTATAGCGATCAACGGGCGGATGCAGTGAGGCATTAAAAAGGGCATGATAGGATTTGGTATGAATAAAAGGCACACTGAGATAAGCGTAACCACCTAAACCATTGGTGAGCAGCCACTCCGGCATGGTAAAGGGATCATGCGATGTGATATCGTTTTTCGTGATTCTTTTCATAGCGAATACCTCCTAGCTTTCATTCTAGGAATATTCAATCTAAAAGCAATCCCATCTAAAAAATCTTATATCATTCTAATGAAACACATATATCATGATACCGCTTTATTTTTTATAATAAGAAATAGAATGGGAGGAATGTAAAATGGATACGTATGTAGAGTATAGCTACAAAATGGATGTGTCATTACGCCAGAAGCTCTTTCGAGCTTTATTAATTGCCCTTGCTGTGATCTTTGGATTTTACAGCATCTTTGTGCCGATCTTTATTCCGGTCACCTTGTTATGGATCGTCTTAGCCGTTTATTATCAGCGAAGTCTCAATTGCGAATACGAGTACATTCTCTGTGATAATGAACTGCAGATTGACCGCATCATTAACAAGGCCAAAAGAAAACATGTCGAGACCTTTAATATGGATCAGTTAGAAGCGATGGAAGTTGCGAAACCTCACTTCTTTGAAGACTACAAAGATAAAAAGGTCAAAGTCAGAAGATTTTATTCTAGCTATAACGATGACCAGGTTTATGGTCTGATGTTAAAAGCGGGCGGACTTTATACCTGCCTGATGTTACAGGCTAATGACAAACTGGTCAATGCTTTGACTTTACGATATCCTCATGCTCTGCGTAAGGAGGCGTAAATTATGTATAGTATTCTGGTTGCCGATGATGAGAAGATTGGCCGTAAAGGCGTTCACTTCTTACTCAATCAGATGGATGAAGATTTAGATATTATTGAAGCGAAAAATGGTAAAGAAGCCTTAGCTTATATTCAGAACCATCCCTTAGATATCTTATTGACAGATATTAAGATGCCTTTTTTAGATGGCATTGAACTGATTAAAGAAGCCTTAAAGGTGCAGCCCCAGTTAAAAATTGCCATTTTTAGCGGCTACAGTGATTTTGAATATGCGAAAAAAGCATTATCTTTAGGGGTTCTTGAATATATCTTAAAGCCGGTCAATCCGGAAGAATTCAAAGCTACGATGGCGAAAGTCATCGCCCAGGTCGATGATTTAAAAGCGACCGCAGAAAAAGAAGATAAAACGGAAAACTTAATCAAGGAACATATTCTTTATAACTTAGTCAACGGTAATTCCGATGAAGCCATTGAAGAACATTTAGGATCAACAGTGGAAGATTATATTAAACCTTATCATCGCTTGATCTTATTGCAGTTCCCAGAAAACTTCTTTGGCAATAAAGAAGATATTCAGAAGGACTTCCTGAAGTGTATCAGATTACCTTTTGATTACTTAAACCTGAACTTATCCCAGTCATTATTTTTCTTTGAAGAAGACGCTTTTGATGCCATCAATGCGGCTGCCCATGATATCTTCAATATGTTACAAATTCAGTATCATACGAAAGGCTATATTGCCATCTCTAAAAGTATTAAAGACTTAAGTGAAATTGAAAATAAAGTAGAAACATTAGAAGAGATCCTCGAAGGAATGTATTATCATCCTGATAAATACATCTATTCCGAATTAGATGAAGACAATATTTCCGTTGCCCCTTATGAAGATATTGAAGACTTAACCAAACGAGTTAAACATGATATTAACCTGAAAGATATCAATCGTCTTAAAAAAGACTTTGATAACTTCTACGCTATATATTATGCCCAGGATGATTTCTCAAATGACTATATTAAGTTCTTATTCTCGGGGATGATCAAAGATATTTATAATGCTTTAACGGTAACGAAAGAAAAAGATCTTGATGCGATGATTGTCCGTTTCTATCGCGCCAATGACTTTAAAGCGATCCGCAGTATTATGGATGAATTCATTGCCTTGCTGGAAAAAGAATTCCAGAAATCAGAAAGCCTGAATCATCAGGAAATCAAAGATGTCATCCGCTACGTCTACAATAATTATAATTTAGACTTAAGCGTGGATTCCTTAGCGGAACAGGTCTGCTTAGCACCAAGTTATCTGTCGCATATCTTTAAAAAAGAAACGGGAGAGAACTTAGGTAAGTTTATTAAACGCGTCCGTATGGAAAAAGCCAAAGAGTTATTAGAGTCCAGCAACGAAAAGATCGTGTCCATTGCCGTGGCTGTCGGCTATGCGAACGTTTCTTATTTCTGCCAGAGCTTCCGTGAATATTATGGTATTTCACCACAGAAATACCGCAGTCAGGGAGAAAGCTGATGAAACGTCTGATTACTCTGGCAAGAAACATGAAAGTCCGCCATAAAATCATTATGATTTATATGGCGGTAGGTCTTGTGCCTTTATTAGCCGTTGGCGTGATTGCTTATGTGAATATCAATAATCTGGTCACCCAGCGAGAATTAGAAAACTATCAGAATGTGCTCTCCTTAACAGTAACAGCGATGGATAGTGACATTAAGGTTTATAACAACTTATCTAATTATATTGCTTACAATGAAACCATTGCGGATATTGTCTCTAGTGATTACAGCAATGATTATGACTTTTATAAGAAACTGACCAGTACCCTTGATCCGATGATTACGAGTGCAACGAATTTTCATACCGATATCGATCGGGTCACCATTTATACCCGTAAAGATATCGTGGCTCATGGCACGACCCTGATGCCGATTACGGCTATTGCCCATGAATCCTGGTACAAAAAAGCCTTAGCAAGTGATACCCCCTATTGGGTGGTGGATGCGAAAAACAAAACAGTTTTGAATGTCCGACGCATGCCCACATTAGAGCGTAAAAACAGGGTCGGCATCCTTGTCATTGCCCTTGATTACAATCAGCTCTTTAAACGTTTTTCAGCCCTTGGCAAGTACAATTATGGGGTGTATGTCGATGCGGAAGGGCAAGCAATCTATCATTATGATGGGATGATCAATCCACAGGATGAGCTCAGCTTTAAAACCGCCAAAGCGGATGCAAAGAAGCAGGACAGCAGAGTTATTCAGGCGACTTCTAGTGAAACCGCCTGGCATGTCTATTTCTATCGCTCCACGATGTCTCTCGCCCGTGCTCATATGCAGAAAGACTTTGTTTTTCTGGGAACCATTTTACTCATTATGGTCGTTGTCTCCGTTTTATCGCTGCGCTGGACATCTAAGTTTATCGTCGATCGTATCGAAGCCTTAACGAAGAATGCGAAAGCGATTCAGGATGGCAAACTGGAAGTTGATGTCACCAGTGATGATAAAGATGAAATCGGGACTCTGATCCGCGCTTTCGGGCAGATGGTGGAACGGATTAAGTTCCTGATTGAAGAAGTCTTTGAATCCAAACTCAATGAAAAGAACTATGAAATGCGTGCCCTCCAACAGCAGATCAATCCGCACTTCCTTTATAACACATTATCGATGATTAACTTCATGGCCTTAGAAAGCGGGCAGAATGATATCAGTAAGATTACTTTATCATTATCTGATTTCTATCGTACCGCCCTCAATAAAGGCAATAACACCTGCTCGTTAGGTGATGAATTAAAGAATATGAATGCTTATCTGGATATTCAGCAGATGATGCATGATTATGAATTTGAATTAGACGTCCTCGTTGACGACGAACTCAAAGATTATGAAACACCTAATCTGATCTTACAGCCCATCGTAGAGAATGCGATCGGCCATGGCATTGATTTATTAGAAGATCGTAAAGGGATCTTAAGTGTTTATGCCACTTCAACTGATGATGAAATTTATATTATGGTGGAAGATAACGGTGTTGGCATGGATGAAGAAACGATGGAAAAGATGTTATCGCAAAACTCTAAAGGTTATGGAATGCGTAATGTCAACCAGCGTATTAAACTTCTTTATGGGGAAGACTATGGTCTTCATATTGAAAGTATCATTGGTCAAGGAACCGTTGTCACGATTCGTTTACCAAAACGTAAGTTTGTGAAGAAGAACCCTTCTTAACGGGGTTCTTTTTAAATTACCACGTAAAAAATTACATAGCGAAAGAAGGTATGCTTATTAAAAGGATTGCAGCGGCTTTCAGACTGTGACGCGGGATATCAGTTCGAATCCCGCCATTTGAAAGAACCAAAAAAATGATGAAGTGCTCGTGAAAGCTGCCACCTGCGGGCTTTGCCATATTGACGAATTTGGCCGCGGTCTGCCGCTTAAAGGACCACTTGTTTTAGGTCATGAAAGCGCTGGTGTTGTGAAACAGGTCGGACCGCTTGTAAAGAACTTAAAAGTTGTCCTCTTAGCGCCAACGGGCACATTAAAGGATTTCAATATCGGTATCGATGTCTTAATGATGTATCGTACAATTATTGGCTGCTGTGAAGGGGACAGTATTCCGCAATGAATTCAGCTTTATAAAGAAGGTCGCTTCCCGGTTGATCGGATTATTCACACGTATTCATTTGAAGAATTAGAAAAAGCGCGTGATGACGCTCATCGTGGAAAAGTTATGAAAGCAGTTGTCGCAATGCATTAAAGTCTCAAAGTCCATCTTTAAAGGTGGACTTTTTTGTGCGCTAAAGTCTAAGGTAAAATAGTTTAGAAAAATATTTACTAAATAAGTGAGTGAATAACAAGGCAATAGTGAGAACCCTTACATTTTTTACAAAAACATTTTACGCTTATTAGTATGAAAGAGCTTTACAATAAAGGCTGAATTTATCAATACTTTTTGATTTTTAAGAAAAATCATAACGATCAAAAGTAAAAATATTTACTAAAAATCAAGTAAAATAATTTTGACAGGTGGTAAAAATTATGCTAAATTCATAGTGTACTTGAAAGAGGTTACAAGAAAGGAGTAAACGACAATGAGTATTATCGTTAATGAAGAAAGACGGATCTTCTTACTTCAGACATTACATAATAGTTACGCTTTTGGCGTTGATGATCAAGGCTTGCTCAGACATCTGTATTGGGGCAATAAAATCGATGATATTGACGACTTTGAAATGCCGGTATTGGCAGAAGTCTCAACCAATGATCCCGTCTTTGAGATCACGAGAGAAGAATTTCCTGTCTATGGACGTCTTCGTTATAAAGAACATTGTTTAAAAGTCACATTCGCTGACGGCTGTCGCGAAGTTGACTATGTCTATGAAAATTATAAAATTGAAAACCATAAAGATTATGATGAATTAATCATCACCTTAAAAGATTCTCATTATGATCTCTATATAACCTTACATTATAAAGTCTATGGCGATTTTGATTTGATGGAGAGATCTGTCACTTTACGTAATGCCTCTCAGGAAAACATGGCGATTGAGCAGCTGCAAAGTGCCCAGTTTCATATTCCTTATGAAAATCTGAATTTCTCTAATGTCCATGGCCATTGGGGTGCTGAACAGCAGCGTTTTGTGCAGAAAGTCAGCTATGGCAAAGTAGTGATCGAAAATAGAAGAGGGATTTCCTCACATAATCATAATCCTTATTTTATTCTTGATCGTGATGCCAGTGAAACACAAGGGGAAGTTTACTTCGGTGCCTTACGGCGAAGCGGTAACTTCAGCGGTGTTGTCGAACAGACTCCTTATGGGGAAACATTAGTGCAAATGGGTTTAAATGACCATGATTTCTGTTATAATTTAGCCCCTGGTGAAGAATTCAGTGCCCCAGCTATTATTTGCGGTTATACCAATCAAGGTTTTGAAACCATGTCGCATCATCTGCATCATTTTGCCCAGGCATTTATCTTAGATAATGATATCCGTCCCGTACTTTACAACTCATGGGAAGCCACCGGCTTTGGTGTCACTTGTGAAGAGCAGTTAAAACTGGCTAAAAAAGCCAAAGAACTTGGCGCCGAGCTGTTTGTCGTTGATGATGGCTGGTTTGGTGAACGCAACGGGATTAAAAATGGTCTTGGTGACTGGTACGTCAATAAACAGAAATTTCCTCATGGTATTGATGAATTGATTAATGAAGTCAAATCATTAGGGATGATGTTTGGGATCTGGGTCGAACCAGAAATGGTCAATCCGCCAACGAAGCTTTATAAAGAGCATCCTGACTGGATCTATCACTTTGCGACCAGAGTCAGTGATACATCCAGAGAGCAGTATGTTTTAGATATGACGAGAGAGGATGTCCAGCAGTTTGTTTATCAGATGTTAGATGACTTACTAACAAGTCATGATATTGATTACATTAAGTGGGATGCCAATCGGCCAATCTCACAGTCGAACCTTGATCGCAGCGTCTGGTACAAACATATCGAAGCGGTTTACGACATTGTCAAGGCTTTGAAAAAGAAACATCCGCATGTGCTTTTTGAAGCGTGTGCTTCGGGCGGCGGAAGAATTGATTATGGTATTCTCGGTATCTTCGATGATTTCTGGACCAGCGATAATACCGATGCCTGTGATCGTTTAACGATTCAGGATAGTTATTCTTATATCTATCCGATCAAAGCGATGCGGGCCTGGGTAACGGATTGTCCAAACTTCATTTCTAACCGTGATATTCCGATGCGCTATCGTTTCTATTCAGCGATGATGGGGACCCTAGGGATCGGCTGTAACATCTTAAAGTTTAGCGATGAAGAAACGAAGCTTGCGCAAGAGATGATTGCTTTATATAAAGAGATCAGACCAATTGTTCAGGAAGGAGATTTCTATCGTTTAGAAAACCTTTCAGAAGATGATTATCGCAGCTATGAATATCTTAAAGATACTAAAGGCCTACTATTTGTCTTCTTATCGCATACGAGAATCGGTCATCGTCCATTAACGCTTAAGTTAAGAGGGCTAAAAAAGGATACCCGCTATAAATTAACTTATGGCGATCAGGAGATTATTAAAAGCGGCGCTTATTTCATGGCGCGTGGCATTGATCTGCGCTTAAGCGGAGACTATGCGAGCGAGCTTATTTTTATCAGTGAAATGTAAGCGATAACGCGAATAAAATTAATAAAATATGAGGAGAAAGTGTATGAAATTGTCTAATAAAACCAAATTCGCATTTGGGATTGGCGCACTAGGGAAAGATTTATGTTACGCCATTATTTCTTATTTTTTAATGATTTATTTTACAGATACCGTTGGTTTAACACCATTATTTGTTGGTAACTTATTCTTAGTTGCCAGAGTCTGGGATGCCATCAACGACCCAATGATGGGCTTCGTTGTCGATAATACCAAATCTAAATGGGGTAAGTTTAGACCTTGGATCTTAGTGGGGGCTATTGTCAATGCCATTGTTCTGGTCTTCTTATTCACCAAACCAGCTGGTTTAACCGGTGCAAGCAAGAGTATTTATTATTCTGTAATGTATATTCTTTGGGGAATGTCTTATACCGTTATTGATATTCCTTACTGGTCAATGCTGCCATCATTATCAAGCACGAAAGAAGAACGTGATGCGATGTCCGTTATTCCAAGAATTTTCGCAAGTTCTGCTTGGTTATTAATGGGCGCTTTCGCGATCAAACTTGTCTCTGTGTTAGGAAAAGGTGATACTGCTAAAGGTTATTCTTCATTAGCAATAGGCATTGCCGTTATCTTTGTCATTACTTCGATGATTACCGCCGTCTTTGTCAAAGACCGCAGCTGCTATGAAACAAATACTGATAAAAAAGCTGAAAAAACAACTGTTAAAGATGCCATTCATGTCATCATGGCCAATGATCAGTTAAAAGTTTTCATCGGTGTCGTTCTTTGCTACAACTTAGTTGTTCAGTTAGCCGGTGGGATCGCCATCTACTATTTCAAATATGTGGCTGGTAATAATGATTTATATCCAATTTTCACGACTGCTTCACAGTTTGCAGAAATCGCTGCCTTATTCTTATTCCCAATTCTTTCAAAACGTTTCACAAAGAAACAGGTCTTCGCAATGGCTAGTTTCTCACCAGCCATCGGTTTAGTGGGCTTAGTGGCCAGCAGTTATTTTGCTCCACAGAATATCGTCATTATTGCATTATCAGGGATCTTCTATAAATTAGGCTCTGGTCTGACATTAGGGGCTACAACGGTTATGTTAGCGGATGTTATTGACTATGGTCAGGTGAAACTGGGCACAAGAAATGAAAGTATCTTAGCTTCATTCCAGACTTTACTTGTTAAAACAGCTTCAGCTGTTTCCGCATGGTTTATCGGTGTGGGCTTAACTCTGGTTGGTTACGTGGCAAACGCGAAACAGTCAGCATCAACGATTATGGGGATGAGAATTTTGATGGGCGTTATTCCAACGATCTTCACAATCTTAGCGTTTGTAATCTATGTCAAAGGTTATAAATTACATGGTAAATATCTTGAAGATATCTTAAAACAGGTCAATAGAGATGCTCCTGTCGAAGAAGCTCAGGAAGAATCAGAAACTAAAGAAGTATTCGAATCATAATATCGATCTGGCAGTCGTTTCAGCGCTTGCTGAGGCGGCTGCCTTTGTTGCGTTTGCCCATCGTTTGTGGTAAATTAAACATAGAAAAAGTTTTACTAAATTAATTTTACTACGGCTTAGACAGCTTTATCTAAGCGTGCGGAAATGAGGAGGGTATATGGCGACATTAAAAGATATTGCTAAGCGCGCCGGCGTTTCACAGGGGACGGTATCGCGTATTTTAAATGAGGATCACACTTTAAATGTGAGCGCACAGACGAGAGAAAACGTCGTTAGAATTGCGACAGAATTAGGCTATCGTTCGGTTGTGCAGCGTTATCAGGATAAGATCAGTCAAACTAAGAAAAATAAAAATAAAGTGACAATTGGTATTGCCCAGATGTTTGAAATGGCGGAACTGCAGGATGACATCTACTATATGATGCTCAAAAATTTAGTCGATGCGGAATGTTTTTCACGGGGCTGGAATACTGTATCACTGTATCGTGATCAAGCTCAGAAATTTGTGAAGAATAATGATGCGAAACTCGACGGGATTGTGGCGATTGGGCGTTTTACGAAAGAAGAGATCGAGAGCTTTGAAGTTTATACAAAGAATATTGTCTTTATTGATTCATCACCTGATGAGATGAAATATGACAGTATTGTCCCGAATTATCATATGGCTATTCGTCTGACATTGGATCACTTTGCGAAAATGGGCTATCAGCAGGTTGCTTATGCTGGGGCGATCAACACCTATAACCGCATTAAGAAGCTGACGATGGATCCGCGTTTCTATTATTATAAGAATACGATGTTAGCGAAGCATCTTTATGATGAAGACTTAGTTATTAACTGTGAAATGAATTCCCGCAGTTCTTACGAAGCGATGGAAGCTTTTTTAGCCACTCACAAAAGACCGCCAGAAGCGCTTTTTATCTCCAGTGATGCCGCGGTGGCGGGCATTTTGAATGCCATTCGTGAGCATGGCTTTTCCATTCCTGGTGACTGTAATATCGTTTCCTATAACAATACGGCTTTTTCCGAAAACAGCACCCCGCCGCTTGATTCGATTGAAGTCTATTTAAATGAGACGGCTAAAGAAGCGTTAGTTGCTTTAGAGCGTTTATGGAAGGAAGAGAGAATCCCAAGGAAGGTTGTTATTCCTTGCAGTTTAATTGTGCGGGAAAGTGTGCAAAAGAAAGTAAACAAGTAAAAGATAATAGAAAAAAGAGTAAAAGATTTACTGCAAAAGGTAAATCTTTTATTGACAGAAAAATACGTATTTGCTAGGATAAAATAGAAGATTACGGAGGTAGTAAATATGTGGTTAGGAGTAGATTATTATCCTGAACAATGGCATCAGGAGCTGATTGATCAGGATTTAGATACAATTGTAGAACTTGGCTGTAACGTCATTCGGATTGCGGAGTTCTCATGGCATTTAATGGAGAAAAGAGAAGGGGAATATGATTTCTCTTTCTTCGATCAGGTGATCGAAAAAGCAAAGAAGCGCCATCTCAAGGTCATTATGGGAACACCAACCGCGACCATTCCCGCTTGGTTAGCGAAAAAGCATCCCGATCTTATTTCGGAATTTGAAGATGGGCAAAAGCGCAGCTTTGGCGGCCGTCATGTCTATTGTTTTAATAGTCCTCATCTCTATGAGTATGCCGGAAAAATCATTAGAAAGCTAGCTGAGCATTATAAAGATGAAGAAAGCATTGTCGCCTGGCAGATTGATAATGAAATTGGGCATGAAGGCAGTGATGTCTGTTACTGTGAAAACTGTCAGCGAAAATTCCAGGAATACCTGGCAGCTAAGTTTGATGGTGATATCGATCGCTTAAACGAAACCTATGGGACAACGTTCTGGTCTCAGGAATATAACGACTTTAGTGAGATTCCTACGCCAATGGCAACGATTACGACCCATAATCCGGCTTTACGCTTAGACTGGGAACGTTTCCGCAGTCAGTCCATTATCGATTTCATGGATTTCCAGAGTCGTCTTTTAAAGGAGATTATTCCTGGGGTTGTCGTGATGCATGATTTCCCTGGCGGCGGTCTTGCAAAACATGTCGATTATTCAAAAGTAGCGAAAGTGATTGATCAGGTCGCTTATAATAATTATCCGGTCTGGGGAGGTCAGAAAGAACCAATCAAACCTCATGAAATTGGCTTTGGTCTCGATTATATCAGAGGCTTAAAGGGAGAGAACTTCTGGATCACCGAAGCGATCATGGGTGCTCAGGGTCATGATGTAACCGGCTTTTTGCCACGACCTAATCAAGCGAAGATGTGGTCCTATCAGAGTATGGCTCATGGCGCCGATAGCTTAATGTATTTTAGATATCGCGGTGCCACCAAAGGAGCTGAACAATTCTGTTATGGGGTGATCGATGCCGATAATGTAAAGCGTCGTAAGTTTTATGAATCACAGAGCTTCTTTAAAGATATCGTTCATTATCAGAAAGCTTTATCAGCGCCCATTACAAATGAGGTGGCAATCGTTTATGATTATGATTCGTTAGCTTCATTTAGAATTCAGAGACAGAGTATTCTTTTAGATCCAAGCAGCGAAATGCAAAAGTTCTATAAAGCTTTCTATGATCAGAATGTTGGTGTCGATGTCATTCCAGAAGATCGTGATTTCTCTTCCTATAAAGTTGTTATCCTGCCACAGATGATCATTACTAAACCTGATATGGAAGAGCGTATTCAAAGTTTTGTGGAAAATGGCGGTACTGTTGTACTGACCTATCGCCATGCGGTTAAGAATGCTGATAACAATATTCCTTTTGGAGAAACATTACCTGTTCATTATACCAAGCTTACTGGCTTAACCGTTGAAGAAACAGAAAGCCTGCAGGAATATAAAGCCTTCCCACTGATCGGCCAAGGTATTTATGATGGGGTCAGTGCCACGGGCGGTATCTTTAGAGATATGATCCAGGTGCAGGATGCAGAAGTGCTTTTCACTTATGGAGATCAGTTCTATAAAGACTTTGCGGCGATCACCAGAAAGCAGACCGGCAAAGGCATGACATATTATATATGCTGTGGCTTAGATGAAGCGATGACGAAACGTTTGATGGAACAAATCATGACTGAGACAGATATAACAATGTATCCATCAGCTGATGGGGTGGAAATTGTGGTAAGAGGTCAGGATGAGAAGATCATGATGATGATTAACCACAATGCTTATGAAGTACAATATAAAGATGTGACCTTAGCCCCATTTGAAGTCAAGATCACAGTCATAGAATAGATGGAGGTGCAATCATGATTGATGTTATTCATAAAAATAATCTGATTGATGAAATAATTATTAAAAATGAAGAAATGGCAGTGCATGTCTTAAATCTTGGCTGTACGATCAAGAATATCTTCGTGAAAGATAAAGAAGGACATTTTCGTGATGTCGTGTTAGGTTATGATGATGTTTTCGATTACATGCGTTATGATGGCTACTTAGGTGCCTGTGTTGGCCGCGTCGCCAACCGTATTCGCGATGGTCATTTCACCATTGATGGAGAGGATTATCATCTCGCTATTAATAATGGCCCTAACAGTTTACATGGCGGACTTAAAGGCTTTTCATATCGTCTCTTTAATTATACCTTAGAGGATGATCAAGTGACCTTTTCTTATCTTTCTCCAGATGGTGAGGAAGGCTATCCTGGTGAACTAGATTTACAGGTCATCTATCGTTTAGACAAAACGACATTAACGATCGAATATTTTGCGCAGACAAATAAGAAGACATTAGTGAATCTTACAAATCATACTTATTTTAATTTAACGGGACATGCCGCTTTTATCGGTGATCATGTATTAAAAATGAAAGCATCAAGATATGCCTGTGTGAATGCGGATGGCCTTGTGACTGGGGAGATTAAAGATGTTGCAAATGCACCATTTGATTTTAGAAAGAATAAAGCAATCGGTGAAGCTTTAAAATCATCTGATGCACAGATTGAGATCGCCAAAGGTCTCGATCATCCGTTCCTCTTTGATGATCAGCAAGATCAGGTTTCTCTTTACAGTGCTGAAAGCGGCATCTATTTGACTGTTTCAACAAGTCTTCCACAGGCTCAGATCTATACAGCTAATTATTTAGATGGCCGTATGGGAAAAAATCATGAACCGTTGAATGCTCAAAGTGCTGTCTGCATTGAAACACAATACATGCCAGATGCCATTCATCTTGAAGAAGAGCCATCAGTGATTCTATCACCAGAGGATCGCTATCATGAAATGACCAGCTATCATTTTACTGTTAAATGATGGTAAGCTAGATTGAACTTATAATGAAAGAAGAATTCATTGAATAAAGTGAATTCTTTTTTTTACAATAGCAATATTATCTAAAATCGCGGAAGAAAATCCCAGCTGACAAGTTAATCGGCAGGGGATGAATTCCGTCTCTTTTTGCGTTCCTGTCCCTGCTCTTCGATATACTTCCTGACGGTCTCTATGTTTGCTCCTCCGATTGTGCAGATGAAATATCTTGAGCTCTAGAAAGCGTCTCTCCACAGCACATTTCAGTACTGATCAGAAAACCTAGCTCTTACTGCCTTTGACAGCTGTGTTTTTAAATTACAGATGCAGTTGGCTGGTGCCATAATCGGGTCCATCGATAGGAGTAAATGAACATGCCCCGTATCAGCTTCTGAGCAATATGGATGGACGCGTTATGCGGCATAGCGCTCTGGTCAGGAACCGGCGGGCGTGCTTAGCCTGCCAGGAATACGGTCAGAGACACGCGGGAAGCTGATTGACCAGCGACTTCGTTTGTAACAGTTCTCTGAATTGAACGAATGGGGTCGAGGGTATATTAATTAAATATTCTATAAAGATTATAGGAAAATAAATGAAATCGCTTGCATTTTTTTGGTTTGTTGGTATATTTTGCTTAGAAAGAGTGGAGATGGGAAACGGAGAATAAGATAGTGAAAGGAAAAAAAGATCTACATTAGTTTTCTGATCTCTTTGATGATGTGTTTGATCGCTGCATTACCTGTTTTTGCAGGAGATGATAATATTGAATATGAATTTATCTTAAAGGCGGATAATGGAAATTCGTATTCTGATCCGAGAATGCGTACGTCCACTACACCAAGTAATGCCTGGAAAGTCAATATGACTTATAGTTCCGAAGGCGGCGGAACACAGGCTATGTATTGGCTTACACGATATGATAACAAAGCTGTTGCATCGGGAAGACATACGATTAAACAGGGCAGCGGTGCGCATTATTATCATGCTACAAACATGGCTAATAATACAAAAGTGCAGTTGGCTGGAGAAAACAATAATAAAACCAGTAAAACTTATCTTGTGAAAGGATACTGGGACGAAGAGACGACTGTATACTTGTAAAACAAGTGGATGATCTATCAGAAGAATTTGAACACAAATATTGATTTTATATAATATATTGGTGTTTTGGGCCTATTTTCATTAGGAATTGTTGATAAATAATACACCATTTATAATTTATATGTAAATATTTAAGCTTTACTGATGAGTGTATCCACTACGCGGGGCGAATGTATAATTAGATAAAATAAAGGAATAAAATAAATCATTTCCACTCTTTCACATAACTTAATGAATGGAAGTGAAGTCTATGCATCTACAGTTTTACTTCGAACGTGTTTTTCATAATAAAACAAAACGTATCATTGCCATTATTGCTTTATTATTACCTCTTACTTCACTTTATGCGATTATCAGGGATGTTTTGATCTGGCAGTTGCCTAAGCCGGATCCACATTATGTTACATTCTTAGCTGGATATAGCGGACATTTCGCAGATCGTGTCTATCTTTGGATTTTACCATTATATTTCTTGCTTATTGCGAGTGAAGATACGATTGAAGATCATCAAAAAGGTTATCGCTTGCTTATGGTGGAAAGAAGTGGGAAAAAGAATTATATCAGGCAAAAGCTTATGGGAAGCTTTTGGATCGGTTTTTTGATTATGATGGGAGGGATCCTGTTAGACTATCTAGTCCTTGTCATTCTCTTTCATGGCGCTACTTATCGGCTTATAGATTTGGATGGCTGGAAACAGTCGACATTTTTCATGATGATGTGGAATCATCCTGTAATCACAAATATTGTTTATGGCTTAATGATGTCAGCTATTACTGGCTTAGTTGCCATGACGAGTACCGCCATTGCGTTAGTGATTAAAAACCGCAAAATTGTTTATGCGTTATCATTAGCACTGTGGATTATTATTACAAGTTTTGATGATTCTATCTTTCTTGTAATTCAGCCTTTTCAAAGCTTTTCCCTATCATACATTGCACGTATTCTATTTCAATTTTTGTTTGTTTACATAGGAATTATTGCGCTATGTCTTATTTGGGAGAAAATACATGATGAAGTCTAGAAAAATAAAAGTGATAGCAGTATATGTAGCAGGACTAGTCATTTATTATATTGTGCCATGGCGGCATTATTTAAAAGATTATCGAAGTGGTCAGATGAGTATTTTGATGTTTATCGAAAATGTGATGGACTTACAAGGCGGCTATTATGATCGGCTCTTTCTTGCTGTATTTTGTTTGGCAATGGTCTTATTGATGTTGGAATTTTTAATGCCACAAAGTGAAGACATTGTCATTTTACGATATCCTAGCCTTATTGATTATGCTTATCAAAATATTCAACTCGTAGCGACCAATGCAGTATTGATCTCGGTTCTCCATTTTCTTGTGGGGCTGATCTTTATGATTCTGACATGTCCATTTTCTGCATTGATTGAGAAACATTATTTTCCGGCGGCAGCGATACTATTTATCTTTATGGTGATGTTTTATATCCGCATGGGTTTAATTTACTTATGTGTGCGAAAAATAGTGAGTAAGAAGTTTATGGCTTTATTATTCACAGTCGCTCTTAATGTTGTGTCGTATAGCCTTTCGGTAATGTATCATTTAAAGATCTCAGCTATGGTACCGATTAATGATCTTTATCTTTATGCAGACATATACTTTCATTCATCAAAGCCATACAACATTCCCCTTAGTTTCATTCGAAATTTTTTACTGATTGTTGTAATGATCATAATCTACTTATACTTATTTAAGAAAAGGGATGTGATGGAGATTGAGAACTAAGTTTTTAAAGAAGGAATATCTTCCATTAATACTTATTTTTATCGCTTCCTGTTATTTGACGAAACAAAGTATTGATGATTTAAAAAGTTTACCGATGATTACTCTTATGGAAAATCAAATAAAAGGATCAGCAGAAATGTACTATTTAAAAGTCTTTTACTGTTAAAAGCATCATTTGCACAGTGGTGCTGGTGATGCTTTTAAAAACCCTTTAAAATGGGCATTTTCATTTAAAATAATCACGATATTTGAGT
>OCTW013374709.1_pt1 | contig 19984 bp, 18 predicted proteins | sample 1539671 | NCBI WGS metagenome assembly OCTW01 (sample SAMN02144230, study PRJEB22623) | gut metagenome | biome: sheep rumen | host: Ovis aries | place: New Zealand
TATGTGGATTTCCGGAGATAACCATCCTCGTTATGAAAGAATAACAACTGCTTCGGAGTAAACTCCTTAGCAAAGCGGGTGTTGTCAGCCCCCCGATGATGTAGGCGGATTTAGGAAGACATCTTTTAGATGTCGTTAGTACCTATGTAGTTCCGACTTACAAGCTCCCGACTTTAGTCGGGAGTAGTTGACACTGCTGCAGCATTTTCCATTCGCGGAAATTTTCTGCCATAATCTTTTCCATTCGCCATACATACATGTGAAGGCCCCCTCTCAAGATTGGATAATACCAAAAACAGAAAAGACAACGACATCAATCATGACATCGTTGTCTTTTCTTTGATTCTATTATATCGCTATTTTATCTCTTGTCAAGAGACCAATGTATTACAACAAGCAACAAAACAGCGTCCCACGTAGACTACGGGCCACTATATCCGATGAAGGTGTTTCAGGGATAAGTCCAGGATAGGCGCGGAATGGGTCAAGGCACCGCTAGAGATGTAATCGACGCCGATATCGGACAAGGCGGCAATATTTTCTTTGGTCACGTTGCCGGAACATTCCGTTTCAGCCCGGCCGTCGATGAGGGCTATCGCTTCTCTCATCATATCGTGGCTCATATTATCCAGCATGATGATGTCGGCGCCGGCTTCGACGGCTTCGCGGACCATGTCCAGCGTTTCCGTTTCGACTTCGATTTTACGGACAAAAGGCGCATAAGCTTTGGCCAAGGCAACGGCCTTGGCTACGCCGCCGGCAGCGCTGATGTGATTGTCCTTGAGAAGGACGCCGTCGGACAGATTATAGCGATGATTCTTGCCGCCGCCAACCGTGACGGCATATTTTTCAAAGACCCGCATATTCGGCGTCGTCTTGCGCGTATCGACGAGGGTAATCCCAGTTCCTTCCAGCAGGGATACGACCTGATGGGTATAAGTCGCTATGCCGCTCATGCGCTGCAAATAGTTGAGTCCTACCCGTTCGGCCGATAAGATTGCCTGCATACTGCCGACAACTTTAGCCAGCTTCTGGCCTTTGTGGACTTCATCGCCGTCTTTCGTAAAGAATTCAAACCACACCTTGTCATCCAACAGCGTAAAGGCCCGGGCAAAGACATCGAGGCCGGCAATGATGCCATCTTGTTTGCACAGGAGCTCCGCTTCACCCTGACAGTCTTTCGGCAAAATGGCATTAGTCGTCACGTCTTCACTCGTGATGTCTTCCTGAAGGGCCTGCAAAATCAATGGGTCAGCCTGCAATTTCATGGTTACGCTGTTCATCACATTCACGCTCCCTTTCCATTTCATCTAAGACCTGGTGGCGGTATTCTTCAGCCAGTGTATCTTCATGGCTGCGGATAAAGGCTTCTGACGATGCACAAGCTTGGGCGAAATCGGATTCACTGACAATCTGCTTAGGCTGCTTATCCATTTCGGCAATATGCTGGGCTGCGCGCTTGCCGAAGACCAAGCTTTCCAAGAGGGAATTGCTGGCCAAGCGATTGCGGCCGTGGACGCCGTTGCAGCTCGTTTCGCCGACGGCATAGAGGTGATTCATCGTCGTCTGGCTGTACTTATCGACGTGGATGCCGCCCATGAAGTAGTGTTGGGCCGGCGTGACTGGGACCCAGTCTTTGGTCGCATCGATGCCGTCTTCCAGGCAGCGTTCATAGATATGTGGAAAATGATGTTTGATGACGTCTTCACCGAGGACGGTCATGTCGAGCCAGACAAAAGGACGGTCATCCTTCTTCATCTGTTTACGGATTTCTGCCGTCATCAAGTCGCGAGGCAAGACTTCATTGGCAAAACGCCGTCCATCTTTACCGCGCAGTTTGGCTCCTTCGCCGCGGACCGATTCAGAAATGAGGAAGCTCCGGCCAGGTTTCTTAGAGTAAAGCGACGTCGGATGAATCTGGACGTAGTCGATGTGTTCCAGTTCGACACCGTGGCGCATGGCAATAGCCAGGGCATCGCCTGTAAGATGGGGGAAATTCGTCGAATGGTCGTATAGCCCGCCGACACCACCGCTGGCCAAGATAGTTTCATCGGCCTGGATGACCCGGTACTGGCCTTGGCTATCGCGGGCGATAATGCCCAGGCAACGGTTTCCGTCGGTGACGATGTCGACCATAGTCGTGAAATCGCGGATGGTCACATTGGGCAATTGACGGACAGCGGCTAAGAGATGGCTCGTAATTTCCTTGCCCGTAATATCTTCATGGAACAAGATACGAGCCCGTGAATGACAGCCTTCCCGCGTATAGTCGAGCGAGCCGTCGGCCTTGCGGGCAAAATCAACGCCGTAGCCGATGAGTTCATTAATGACCGGCCGCGACGAGCGAATCATGATATCGACTGATTCGCGACGGTTTTCATAATGACCGGCTTTGAGCGTATCTTCCATGAAACTGTCGTAATCGTCCTTATCGTGAAGGACGCAGATACCCCCTTGGGCTAAAAAAGAATCGCTGTTTTCTACTTCATCTTTGGTGATCATAAGGATACGTTTATCCTGTGGCAGGTGCAAAGCGGCAAAGAGACCGCTGGCACCGGTACCGACGATGACGATATCTGTTTTTTCTGTTTCCATGATATATACCCTCTTCTACTTGGCTAATTCTAACATCCGTTCCAGGGAACGGACGGCTTTGCCAGCGACGGCCGGATCGACGTGGACTTCATTCGTCTCATCGCGCAGGCAATCGCGGACTTTTTCTAACGTTACTTTTTTCATATTGATGCAATACGCATCTTCCATGGCCGGATAAAAAGTCTTATCCGGGTTGCGCGTCTCTAATTCATAAAAGACGCCGCCTTCCGTGCCGATGATAAATTCCTTGGCGTCAGATTTCCCGGCATAATCGATGATTCCCGACGTACTGCCGACATAATCGGCCAAGGCCAGGACTTCCTGACGACATTCCGGATGGGCCAGGAACAAGGCCTGAGGATGGGCAGCCTGGATTTTCTTCACATAAGCCGGGTCCACCGTATCGTGACGTGGACAGAAGCCATTATTGAGAATAAAATGCTTATCCGGAACCTGTGTCGAAACGTAGTGGCCCAGATTCTTGTCAGGCGTAAAGAAAATATACTTGTTCGGCAGTTTCCTGACGATCTTAACGGCATTGGACGAAGTAACGCACACATCGGATACAGCCTTGACAGCGGCCGTAGAATTGACATAGCAGACGACAGCCAGGTCATCATACTGGGCCCGGACCTTTTCAATCGTCGCCACATCGGCCATATGGGCCATAGGACAGCTAGCCGTCGCATCCGGCATGAGGACCTTCTTTTCAGGGTTCAGCATCTTGGCGCTTTCACCCATGAAATCGACACCGGCAAAGACAATGATTTTGGCATCCGTTTCAATAGCCTTCTTGGCCAGGCCAAAAGAATCACCGACAAAATCAGCATATTCCTGCACTTCATCAGGAACATAATAATGAGCAAGGATAATCGCTTGCTTCTTTTTCTTCAGAGCTGCAATCTCATCTTCGATATACACAGGACTTCATCCTTTCAGGGAAAAGGTTGCCTCACAAAGATATGCTTTGTGTGACAACCTCTCTTGTTCAAAGTACACAGCGGCTCATCATCCACGACGGGACAAACCGTTTTTTTGTTTACCCTATTATACCGTATCGGTAAAGATTTGACAATACTACTGTCAAGACAGTGTAAGATGTAAAAATAAGCTGTCCCATTAAGACAGCCTATTTTTACGTTGCTCGTAAGTCATTCATCGTTTGTCGTATGGGATTAAAAATATCAATCCATCGTGATGAACGATAAACTACGAACAAAAACTTTTTAATCGGTTAGCGGATGGCTTTAAATTTAACTTCAACGTTACCTTACAAATTACGATGGGATAGACAAAACTGCCTGTGATATCCGCTATTTATGGTCGTAGTATTTCGGATCACTAAAATATTCCTTTGTCTTAGCCCGTACCTGCGGGAAGAGAATGAGCAGGGCAATCATGTTAGGGATGACGACTAAACCCATCGCTACGTCCTGGATGCCCCAGACGAGGTTGATTTTTCCTAAGGAGCCGATGAGACACAAGAATGGGAAAATGTATTTGACAATATTCGTTACTTTATTGCCGAAGGCATACGTAAAGCTCTTGGCGGCGTTCCACCACTGCCCCATCAAGGTCGTAAAGCAGAAGATGAGCAGAGCCAATGTGCCTGCGTGTTTCAACGGTTCCCAGACGGTTCCAAAAGCGTTGAGAGCCAATACTGTTGCCGAATGGCCGGAGTGCTGCATATCAGTGACGCCGACTACAAAAGCCGTAATGCTGCAAATGACAATGGTATCAAGAAAGACTTCAGCAACCCCCGTAATTCCTTCATCGACGGGATGCGGTACAATCGAGCAGCCATGAGCAAAGGGAGCGGTCCCTTCCCCAGCTTCATTGGAGTACATGCCGCGGGCAATCCCGTACTGCATGGCTTTAGCGATAACATAGCCGCCAGTACCGCCAGCTACAGAATCAAAAGACCAGGCCTGGGTAAAGATTTCAACAAATACATGCGGCAGCTGTTGAATATTCAGCAGGACAACTAATACACCGATGACGATGTAAAAGATGGACATAGCTGGAACAAGGTTCATGGCTAAATTAGCCAGACGCTTTAAGCCACCCAAAGTGATGCATAAAAGTAAGATGATCAGAACGACACCAGTCATGTACGTCGGGACGCCGTAATTTGAATACAAGATGCCTGAAATCGTATTGGACTGTACCAAGTTAGCCCCCATCATTTTCGTACACATCAGCACGGCAATGACGATACCAAGCCAGGGCATTTTAAGGCCATCGCGGATATAGTACATAGGACCGCTGAGAAGATTGCCGTTTTCATCTTTGCCGCGATACATCTGAGACAAGACGATTTCACCGTATTTCAAGGCCATGCCGAAAAAAGCAGCTACCCACATCCAGAAAACGGCTCCCATGCCGCCAGACAAAATAGCCGTGGCGACCCCGACGACGTTGCCGCCGCCGACATTGCCCGCCAGTGTGACCATCATCGCTTTGAAAGTGGAAATAGATCCATTCCCTTTGTCTTCGTGACGCGACTTATAAGAATCGATGAGGGTCCGGCGAATAATGAAACCAAAATGGCGAATCTGAATAAATCCGTTAGAAACGGTATATAAGACCCCTAAGGCCAGCAAAACAAAAACCAGCCATCTTCCCCATAGCCAGGAGTCAATCAATTGTACAATCGCCTCTAAATTTTCCATGTCATACTCCTTCCAAGACGCGCTTCACCATATCCGGGAAATTGCCAATGACACAATCGACACCATAATCACGCAGCTGCCTTACACTTTCTTCGTCATTGACAGTAAACGTATTGATTTCAATATGATGTGCCTTGACTTCGGCCACCGTTTCTGCTGTCAAACTGCCATAATACGGATGATAACATTGAACTCCAACACCTTCTGTATAGGCCCCAGGATTGATGAGCCACGTTTCCGTCAACAAGCCATATTTTAAATCAGGTGCCAAGGCTTTCATACGCAGAACACTTTCATGATTGAAACTCGAAATGATGACTTTATCTTCTAAATGATAGCGTTGCAACACAGGCCATACTTTAGCTTCAATCCCTGGATAAGGATAAACACCTGTCTTCAATTCAATGTTCGTCACCAAGGGCGTCCCAGCTACCCATCGGCAATATTCGTCAAAAGTCGGAATGGTCTGAAAGCCTACTTCTTCTGAATAGATATACGAAGCATCGAGTTTCTGCAATTCTTCCAGCGTATAATCGCGGACATTGCCCGTGCCATTCGTCGTCCTGTCGACCCGTTCATCATGGATGACCACGAGCTCACCATCTTTCGTCAGCTGTACATCCATTTCAATTCCATCGGCACCACATTCTAATGCCTTGCGGAAAGCGAGCATCGTATTTTCCGGATATTTGCCGCTAAATCCGCGATGTGCAAAATTCTTCATAAAAAAACCTCCTAGTAATAATTCTGTGTCCATTATAGAGTATATCTGCTTGACGAATCAAGAAAAATTTTTCATATTATAATTTACAATATTTACAACTTACAATATGTTTTATACCCATATAAAAAGGACCTACCACACCAACATGTAGTAAGTCCCTTCAAGATTTAAGATTTCAGCCACTCTCTAACAACGAGCCACTAACCACTAACCACTAACCACTAACCACTATTCCTTATCTATGGATCAAGTCGAGCATGGCATGGAGTTTATCGATGGTTTCTGCTGCTTCCTGGCGGACGTCTTCCGGGTCGCGGGTGATGCGGGCGACGCCGCTGTCCATGGCAGCTTTGGCGACGGCGGCGGCGACGGCCGGAGCGACGCGTTTATCGAAGGCGTCGGGAATGACATGGTCTTCGGCCAGTTCGTCATCACTGACCAGAGAGGCGATGGCATAGGACGCAGCCAGTTTCATGTCTTCGTTGATGCTGCGGGCCCGGACGGCCAGGGCGCCGCGGAAAATGCCCGGGAAGACCATGACGTTGTTGATCTGGTTCGGTGCATCCGACCGGCCGGTGCCGACGACTTTGGCACCGGCTGCCTTAGCGGAAGCATAGTCTGTTTCCGGAATGGGGTTGGCCATGGCGAAGACGACGGCATCGGCAGCCATGGACTGGATGATTTCCTTAGTAAAGATATGCGGGGCCGATACGCCGAGGAGGAGGTCGGCGCCTTTGACGGCATCGGCCAGGGTCCCATGGGCATGGGACGGATTGGTCAGGGAAGCCAGCTCAGCCTGGACAGGATTGAGGCCTTCCATGCCATCATAGAGAATCCCCGGACGGTCGACCATAGTGACGTTCCGGGCACCGGCGCGGACCAGGAGGCGGCCGATGGAGGCACCGGCTGCACCGGCGCCGTTGATGACGATGCGGGCCGTCTTCAAGTCCTTATGGACATAGCGGAAAGCACCGATGACGCCGGCCAGGGCGGCAATGGCCGTACCGTGCTGGTCGTCATGGAAGACGGGGATGTCCATTTCCTTCTTCAAGGTCTGTTCAATTTCATAGCACTTCGGCGAAGCAATGTCTTCCAGGTTGATGCCGGCAAAAGACGGCTGCAGGCGTTTCACCGTTTCGATAAATTCCTTCGGGTCCTTCGTATCCAGGCAGATAGGGACAGCATTGACACCGCCAAAGACCTTGAACAGGACCGATTTCCCTTCCATGACCGGCATGGCCGCTTCCGGCCCGATGTCGCCCAGGCCGAGGACACGGGTCCCATCGGATACGACAGCAATCATGTTGCCGCGGCAGGTCAGGTCAAAAGACAGGTCCGGATCTTTCGTGATTTCCCGGCACGGCTGGGCAACGCCCGGCGTATAAAGGATACTCAGGTCGTCGTGGGTCTTGAGGACTTCCCGGGGGATTGTTTCAATAATGCCGTGTTTGCCGCGGCGGATTTTCATGGCTTCTTCATCAAAATTCATAACGCTAAAACTCCTCCTGTAACTGATTATGCATTAAAAATGGCCTGAGGTTCTGTAAATTCCAGCATCCCATCCTTGCCGCCTTCACGGCCGATTCCGCTGTCCTTGAAACCGCCGAAAGGCGCTGTGACGTCACGCGGGCTGTCGTTGACGTAGACATTGCCCGACAGGATAGCCGCTGCCACCTTGGAAGCTTCGGCTTTATCCGGGCCCCAGACGGCCGCATTGAGGCCATACGGCGTATCGTTGGCAATGGCCAGGGCTTCCTCAACCGTATCATAGGTAATGACGCAGAGGACAGGCCCAAAAATCTCTTCACGGGCAATGGTCATATCGTTGGTCACATCCGTAAAGATGACAGGCTTGACATAGTAGCCTTTTTCCGGAGCTTCCGGACGGCTGCCGGCCAAGAGGGTTGCCCCTTCTTCCATGCCTTTGGCGATGTATGTATCGACGGTCTGCCACTGGTCATACGAAGCGACAGGGCCGATTTTCGTCGTTTCCAGGGACGGGTCGCCGACCGTGTATTCCGGCAGTATCTTCAGCATGAGCTGTTCAATCTTGCCCTTTTCTTCCCGAGGGATGATTAGACGTGACAAGGCTGTACAGGTCTGGCCGCTATTGAGGAAAATAGAATTAAAGCACTGGCGGATGGCTTTTTCATAGTCCGCCCCTTTCAAGAGGATGAAAGGCGACTTGCCACCCAATTCCATGCTGATGCGCTTCATAGAGCCCAAGGCGCGTTGGGAGACCTTGATGCCAGCTGCCGTCGAGCCGGTAAAAGAAACCATGGCGATATTCGGGTCATCACAGATGGCATTGCCGACCTGGCTGCCCCGGCCGGCGACGAGGTTGAAGACACCTTTTGGGAAACCGGCCCGGTCAAAGGCTTCGGCCAGATAGTACGCCGTCACCGGCGTGTGCTGGCTCGGCTTGAGGACGACCGTCGCTCCGACGAGCAGAGCCGGGACGACTTTCTGGATAATCTGTCCTAAAGGATAATTCCAAGGGGTGATGCAGCCGATAACGCCTAAAGGCCGACGATAGACGACGGATTGAGATAAATGTTCGACCAGTGGCAATTCTGGTGCCAAGTCGATATACGACTGGGTCCGCACGAACTGGTAGCCGATATGGTTAGTCCGGGCAAAGGCCACCGGTGCCCCTAATTCCTTGACGACAGCGTCGACGAGCTGCGGTTCCAGTTTAATCATCTGGACCAGCAAATTTTTCATATACGTGATGCGGTCTTCCAGCGGCATAGCCGACCAGGCCGGGAAAGCAGCGGCCGCGGCCTTGGCAGCCGCAGCAACATCATCGGCACCGGCCGCAGCGACCGTAGCAAAGACGCTCTTATCCGCCGGATTCTCGACCTCGATATATTGGCCGGATAAAGGTGCCACCCACTGACCATTGATGTATAATTTCTTCAAATCCATGAAACTACCCCCTTTTACTCGAGATTATTCTTTAATTATAGAGAGAAGTCCTCGATTATGCAAGTCAGAAAAATAGACTGCCCAAAAGGCAGTCTATTTTTAGTGGCTAGTGGTTAGTGGCTAGTGGCTAGTGTTATTTCGCTTCGGCTTCTACCGGTTCTTTGCTGGAGACGAAGTGGCCAATGAGGGAACCGCCGATGAGGCCGATGATGAAGGGCACGATCCAGCCGAAACCGTAGGTCGACAGGGGCGTAGCCGTAACGATGGCCTTAGCAAAGCCCAGGCTGCTCAGGCCCGGCAGGGATTCCAGGAGAGCAAAAAGCGTGACCAGGTATACCGAGCCCTTGTAGGCGCCGTTATTGGGCATGAAACGGCCGATGATGCCCAGGACCAGGAGGGCCAGGCACGGCGGGTAGCAGACACCGAAGATCCAGCCGATGTAGGTGACGATACCGTCGACGCCGAGGAGGGCCGTCAGGGCCGACAAGATGCAGCAGACGACAGCCACTTGTTTGTAGCTGACGCGTTTGCCCGTAGCCGTGCTGGTGAACTCAGCTACAGCCGCAACCTGACCGATAGCCGTCGTCAGGCAGGCCAGGACGACGGCTATGCCCATGGGAACCATGACCCACGTGCCGACGCGCTGGATAATGGCGACCAGGAGTTCCGCACGGCCGATGGTCTGGGCATAATCGCCGCTGACGCAGGCACCCATGTAGAGCAGGCTGCCGTAGATGATGAGCAGCAGGATGAAGGAAACGATGCCGCAGTAGATGAGGACTTTATTGCGCTGGCCGACAGTCGTATAGCCTTTGCCGTAAATGGAACTGATGAAGACAGCAGCCATGATAAAGCTGACCAGGACGTCGCCCGTGTTATAGCCGCCGAGGAAGGCGTTGACGAAGGGATGATCCACAGCCGGATCGACGGGCGTCCCCAGGGGATTGAAGATACCGGCAAAGGCGACGATGACCAGGATCAGGGCCAGGAGGGGCGTCAGGTATTTGCCCATGCGGTCCATGACGTTATTCTGGTCAGCGACGAAGAAGAAGCTGATGACGAAATAAACGATGACCAGCGGGACGAACGGTGCCGACGGCAGGTTGCCCTGAATACCGAGCTGGATGGCCGTCGCGCAGGTACGGGGAATGGATACGAAGGTACAGACCAGCATGAGTGCTGCCAAAAGGATATTATACGTATTCTTCCCTACCCGTCCGGTAATGGCATGGACGTCGCCGTTGAGGCCGATGATGATGAGTGTAAAAATCGGCAGGAAAATACCGGACAGCGTCAAACCAGCCAAGCCGGACAGGAAATCACTGCCGCTGTTCAAGCCGAGCTGAGGCGGGAAAATCAAGTTGCCTGCACCGAAATAGGTAGCGAAGAAGGCAAACCCCAGGATGAGCACATCCAGTCCCCGGATGGCCTTGCCGCCAGAAGAATTGTTGTTCATGAAGATACCCCCTAAGAATAAATGTGAAAATAAGTACGTAATACGCCAAAAGAAAAGAGGCGCTGCCTCCAAGCTGCGCCTCAGTCATAACGATATCTTTCAGGAATAGCCTGTAGGAATTGGCACCTTACCGCTGGCAGGTTGCCGCAGCGTCATCGGGCCCGTCCCTCAGCTGCTCTTGATATTACTTATGAAATTTTGTCTGTATTGGTAATATTTTATTAAATTTTTAATTACTTGTCAATGATTTTATTTTATTTCTGACAACTCGGACAAAGATCGGCTAAAAAGCAGTTGTCACACAAGGGCTTACGGGCTTTGCAGACCCGGCGGCCATGCCAAATGAGCCAATGATGGGCCCGGCTCCACCATTCCTTGGGAATAGCCTTCTGCAGTCCCTTTTCGACTTCCAGCGGCGTTTTGCCTTCCGCCAGCTGCAGGCGGTTGGATACGCGGAACACGTGGGTATCGACGGCAATGGCCGGCGTATCGAACAAGATACTGACCAGGACATTGGCCGTCTTGCGGCCGACGCCAGGCAGCTTCACCAGTTCATCGAAGGTCTGGGGCACTTCGCCGTGGTATTTCTCACAGAGGATGGCACAATTAGCCAGGATATTCTTGGCCTTGCTGTGATAGAGGCCGCAAGTCCGTATCTTTTCTTCCAGGCCTTCCAACCCTAAAGTCAGCATCTTTTCCGGCGTATTATATTCCGGGAACATGCCAGCCGTCACGATATTGACCCGCTCATCCGTACACTGGGCCGACAAGATGACGGAAATCATCAGTTCAAAGGGCGAGTTATAATGCAGGGCCGGCTTCATGATACCGTACTGGTCCTGAAAACGCTGTAACATTTCATCTTTTACTTTCTTAGAAATAGCCATATTATTTTACTTCCTCATCCGTATTGATCACGTCGTTCAAACTCCCCATTTCATAGCCGCCCAAATCGAGGGTGACGTAGGTAAAGCCCGTATCTTTGATAGCCCGGACGATTTCCTGGCGATGAGCCAGGATCGACGGGATTTCATCGACAGCCACTTCGATGCGGGCTACATCCCCGTGATACCGGACGCGCAGAGACCCCTGGATATAAGGAGCTACCGCCGCTTCGGCTGCATCGATCTGGGCCAGGCGGTGCGGCGTCAGTTCCACACCGTAGGGAATACGGCTGGCCAGGCAGGCCGCACTCTGTTTATTCCAGGTCTGGAGGCCGAATTCCTTTGATAAGGCCCGGATATCGGCTTTAGCCAAACCCGCTTCGATCATCGGGCTGCGGACGAAGTCAGACAATTCTTGCAATGCCTTCATTCCGGGACGATAATCGCCGAGGTCGTCGACATTCCCCCCGTCGATGACCCACTGATAGCCTTCGGCCTTGGCCAGCTCCACCAGTGAGGTAAAGCGTATCTTTTTGCAGATATAGCAGCGTTCTGGCGGATTCTTGACGAATTCCGTATCTTCGAATTCCGTCGAATGGACCAGACGGTGCTCGACGCCGATGACCTTAGCCATGGCTTTGGCGTCAGCCGCTTCACTGCCCGGCAGGGTTGCCGAAACAGCCGTCACGGCCAGGACGCGGTCTCCCAGGGCCTGGTGCGCTGCATAGGTCAGGAACGTGCTGTCGACGCCGCCGGAAAAACCGATGACGACGCTGCCCATATCCTTTAAAATCTGCTGGAGTTTTTCATATTTCTTGCCTGTCTCTGTTGAAATCAAAAAGAGTTCCCCCTCGAACCAATATAATCTTGATAGAATTGCCGGATGACGCCCTTCATTTCTTCGTCATCGACATAAGGCAGCGCCTGCTGCCATAACGCCTGAGGCACGCCATAATAGGCTTCGGCGATACTGCCGGCAATGGCTGCCTGCGTATCCGTATCGCCATTGAGCCAGATGGCCTTGCGAATCGTATCTTCATAATCCATCCCTTCCAGGAAACATTCGATAGCTTCAGGCACACTGTCGTCCGTCGTACAGGTAAAGCCATAAGACGGACGGATCTGAGCCAGGGTTTGGGACAAATCATAGAAATACTTTCGGAGATACGCGGCAATCTCCGCTTTCCCCTTCCCCTGCCGGGCCAGGAAAATGGCCGAGGCGACGGCGACGGCCCCCTTGATGGCCTGCGGATGGTCATGGCTGACGACGGCCGTCAGTTCAGCCAGTTCCTGCGCTTCATCAAGGGAAGCGGCTACCCAACCGGCCGGGCTGACGCGCATTGCTGCCCCATTGCCATAACTTCCATAAGCCGGCGCTTCGTCGGCCAGGAACCAGCGGCGGAACATGCCGCCGAAACCGGCATTGGGATATTTCCGGCACCAGTAGCGGAGCTGTCTCCGCAGCGGCCCGACATAGCCACAGTGAGAAGCCTTCCCCTCCCTCAAAGCCGCCGCTACGGCTACAGTCGTCACCGTATCGTCGGTAAAGCGGCTGGCCCTGGTAAATAAAGGGAAATCTAAGGAATCTGCTGTTTTATCAAATTCATAAACAGAACCGGCGATATCGCCAATGATGGCACCTTTCATGCAATCATCTCCTAAAAGAAATGGGCTGATTCTTCTTTCAATACTTTATCGCGCAAAGCCGACAGCTTCGTACTGCGCTGGACCCACATTTCTTCCGGGTTGACCAGGCGCAGGTATTCCGGCCATAAAGTCTGGATCTGCTGGTTGGCATAGGCCATGATTTCCTTGAGGTCCGGTTTCTGATAGACCAGTTCACCTTTCTGGAAAATCGGGATGAGCATCTTCTGGACGCGGTAGGTCCCGCCGGGAATGGTCCGCGAACGCCACGGGGCTTTGTCGCTCTGAAGAAGGAGGTTCTTCGATTCGTCGATGCTTTCGCCTTCGAGAATGATGATGTCGGCCTTCATCTTGCCCGTCTCTTTATCATAAATACGCAGGACGTTCTTCAGGCCCGGATTGGAAATCTTTTCCACATTATCGCTCATCTTGATTTTAGGTACGAACTTCCCGTCGTCATACTGGCCGACGAGTTTAAAGACGCCGCCCAGGGAGGGGCTGTCCTTAGCGGTAATCAAATTCGTACCGACGCCCCAGGAATTGATGACACAGCCCTGGGCTTTCAATTCGGAAATGAGGTTTTCATCGAGGTCATTGGAGGCAGCGATGATGGCATCGGGGAAGCCGGCTTCGACAAACATCTTATGGGCTTCTTTCGACAAATAAGCCAGGTCGCCGCTGTCCAGGCGGATGCCATAAGCCTTAGGCAGGGTGCCGGCCGCTTTCATTTCCTTGAAAATCGTGATGGCATCGGGCACCCCCTGTTTCAGGGTATTATACGTGTCGGCCAGGAGAATGAGGTTGTTCGGATACTGGCGGGCATAAGCGCGGAAAGCTTCCAGTTCTGACGAGAAGCTCATGATCCAGCTGTGGGCCATCGTCCCTAAAACGGGCATGCCGAACTTAGCCCCAGCCAGGACGTTGCTGGTCCCGTTAAATCCGCCGATCATAGCCGACCGGGCACCGTAGACGCCGGCCGATTTCCCCTGAGCCCGGCGCAGACCAAATTCCATGAGATTATCCTTGCCAGCCACCGTCCGGACGCGGCGAGCCTTGGTGGCAATAAGGCTTTCATGGTTCATGATCATGGACATGCATGTTTCTAACAATAACGCTTCGTCTTTCTTCGTCTGGACGCGCAGGAGCACTTCCTGCGGAAAAGCGACTGTTCCTTCAGGCATAGCATAAATGTCACCTGTAAAGCGCAGGTCCTTCAAGTATTCGAGAAATTCGTCCTGGAAGAAGCCCGTACTCTTCAAATAGGCCAGGTCGTCCTCACTGAAATGTATATTGTGTACATAATCGATGAGATGTTCCAGCCCGGCGACGACCGTATACCCCCCTTGGAAGGGATTGGTCCGGTAGTAACGGTCAAACACGCATTGTTGTTCGTGCTTGCCTTCAAAAAATAAGCCCTGCATCATCGTCAACTGGTACAGGTCTGTCAATAATGCTTTCGTATACAAGATAACTCGCCTCCAAAAAGTAGTTATTCCTATTATACATCAGTTAACGATAAAGGAACAACGAATTACCGATTTTGCATACATTGAAAAATCCTATACGGACTTGGCATGATAAAAGGCGCTGTCGCATGAAGACAGCGCCTTTTTTTAGTGGTTAGCAGTTAGTGGCTAGTGGCTAGCGAATCACGAACCACGAACCACTTCACTTCCTCTTCAACACTTTGTGGACAGCCTGGATGACGTCACTGGACGACAAATTATAGGCTTTCAGGAGATCGTCCGGTTTTCCTGATTCACCGAAGCGGTCCTGGATGCCGACGAGTTCTACGGGGACGCAGCAGTGCTGAGCCAGGGCTTCGCAGATAGCGCCGCCCAGGCCGCCCATGATCTGGTGTTCTTCACAGACGACGACGGCCCCCGTTTCGGCCGCACAGGTACAGACCGTATCCAGATCCAGCGGTTTCACCGTATGGATATTGACGACGCGGGCCGAAATGCCTTGGCGATCCAGTTCATCAGCCGCCGTCAAGGCTTCATGGACCATGAGGCCGTTGGCGAAGAGCGTCACGTCGCGGCCATCCCGGAAGATGGCTGCCTTGTAGAGGTCAAAAGGCGTATCCTTATCGGTAACGACGGGCGCCGGATTGCGGCCGAAGCGGACATAGGACGGTCCCTTGATGTCATAGACAGCCAGGGTAGCCTTATACGTTTCCCACCAGTCACACGGCGTAATGACCATCATATGTGGGATGACCCGCATGAGGGCGATATCTTCCAAAGCTTGATGCGTAGCCCCGTCAGGGCCGACGGAAATGCCGGCATGGGCCCCGCCGAGTTTGACGTTGAGGTTATTATAGCAGACGGTATTGCGGATCTGCCCCCAGGCTCGGCCTGTCAAAAAGACGCCATACGTCGAAACAAAAGGTACGAAACCGTTCAGAGACAAACCGGCCGCTGTGCCGACCAGGTCTTGTTCCGAAATACCAACATTGATATATTTTTCAGGATATTCATGGCGGATCCATTCGGTCCGCGTCGATTTAGCGACGTCCGCATCGAGGACCAGGACATCGTCATGAAGACGACATAATTCCAACAGGGCCTTCCCATAGCCGTCGCGCATCGGTACTCGTTCCATTACGGCACCTCCGTTGTCAATTCATCCATAGCCAGGCGGTACTGGGCTTCATCCGGTGCCGCACCATGCCATTGAGCCTGATTTTCCATATACGATACGCCTTTGCCCTTCACGGTATGGGCCAGGATGACCGTCGGCTTGCCTTCATAAGTTTTCGCCGCACTGTAGGCCTCATACAAGGCATCCGTATCGTGACCGTCGACGCGGAGGACATGCCAGCCAAAGCTTTCCCACTTGGCGTCCATGGGTTCCATATTTTTAATCGATACCAGGGAATCGACGAGCTGTAAGCCGTTGCAGTCCACAATCAGACAAACATTGTCCAAATGGTGCTGGGACGCAAAGGCCGCGGCTTCCCAAATCTGGCCTTCCTGCTGTTCTCCATCGCCAATGAGACAGAAGACCTGCGGCATTTCGTGGCGTATCTTCAAGGCCAGAGCGATACCGTTGGCAATGGACAGGCCCTGCCCCAGAGAGCCGACAGCGCAGTCGAGACAAGGCAGTTTTTCCAGGTTGGGATGCCCCTGGAGCGCGCTGCCGACAGTCCGCAGCGTATCGAGCAATGCCAGGGAAAAATAGCCTTTATGCGCTAAAATACTGTAATAAGCCGGCGCAGCATGGCCTTTCGATAAGACAAAACGATCCCGTTCCGGCGCATGGGGCCTGTCGGGAAAACACGTAAAGACATCGGTAAAATAAAGTGTTGCCATGATTTCGACAGCCGACAGCGAGCTGCCGGGATGGCCAGAGCCGGCACGGTAAATAGACCGCACCGTATCCCGCCGTATCTGCGTACACACGTCATGTAGATCATGCTTCATGAAGCATAGCCTCCTATGTCAGGCCGTCAAGAAAAAAACGCCGCGTACCCCCTATGTCTGGCGGCGATACGCGTGCGTTCGGACATACGACCTCTTTTGTTCGTTTCCATTTCTTGAGTTTATTGTACAATGATTATATACGCAAGTCAAACGGAATATACCATTTAGCTATGTTTCATAACTGTATAGCAAAGGTCGTTTTCATTATATGAATGAATAGCATACTTTCCTATTCTTTCATGGCTTTGACGACTTCCGGGTCTACGGCAAAGCCGTGGGCTTCGTCAGGGAAGCTGCGGTCTTTGACGTCGTGGATGTACTGGCCTACGGCATCGACGATGGTCTGATGGAGGTCGGCATAGGTCTTGACGAATTTCGGACGGAAGCCGCTGCTCATGCCCAAGAGGTCCGTGCATACCAGGACCTGGCCATCCGTGCCGTTACCGGCGCCGATGCCGATGGTAGCTGCCGTGTGGAGGGCTTTGGTGATTTCCGTAGCGATATCCGTCGGGACACATTCCAAGGTGATAGCAAAGGCACCGGCTGCTTCCAGTTTCAACGCATCGGCAATCAGTTGCTTTGCCGTTTCGCTGTTCTTGCCCTGGACGCGGAAGCCGCCAAGCTGATGGACGGACTGCGGTGTCAGGCCGATGTGGCCGACGACGGGGATGCCGGCTGTCGTCATGGCTTTGACAGCTTCGCAGACACTGGCGCCGCCTTCGAGCTTGACGGCATCGCAGCCCGTTTCTTTCATGAGGCGGCCGGCGTTATGCAGGGCCTGCTGGGTGCTTTCCTGATAACTCATGAAAGGCATGTCACCGACGACCAGGGCCCGTTTGACACCACGGACGACAGCCGCCGTGTGATGGATCATATCTTCCATGGTGACCGGCAGCGTCGATGTATGGCCCATGACGACATTGCCCAGGGAATCGCCGACGAGGATCATATCGATACCGGCTTCATCGACATTCTGAGCCATGATGTAGTCATAAGCGGTAATCATGGAAATCGGCGTGCCTTCTTGTTTCATTTTCTTAATGGTCAGATTGGTTACTTTTTTGTTCATGATGGACTCCTTCTGCCATCGCAAGGATTCTTGTCAGCTCGTCGTGCTGTTGTGCTGTAATCGTTTCGTTCTTTAAGGCTAAGTCGGCGGCGGCACGGCCAAAAGCGCAGTACGGATGTATCAGTTCAGCCGGCATGACCGCCAAATGCTTGACGACAGTCCCGGCATCACCGCGGGACACAGGTCCCGTCAAGGCCGTCCGCCAGACCTTTCGTTCCCGGACATTCTGCAAAGTCCCATCGACGAGCGGCATGAGTGCCTTTGCCGCATCGCCGTCACTCTCTGTCCAGCGTCGCATGAGCTGCTGAGCCAGGGCCAGGGCCGTCACGACGTAATTGGAACAGAAACAGGCTGCTGCATGGTAGAGCATCCGTTCTTCAGGCGGCACGAAAAAAGGCGTACTTCCCAAGGTACGGACGATTCTTTCTGCAACTCCCCGGGCCTGTTCGTCCCCGTCGACAGCCATGTAAATCCCCTTCAGCCGTTCCGCGGACGGTTCGGCAAAACTTTGCAGCGGATGGATGCTCCCTGTATGGATTCCCAAAGAAGCCAGCGCTTCGAGGGGTGATAAATCCATAGCACCGCTGCAATGGAATACGCAGCGGTCAGACAACTGGCGCTCCCCTTTCAAAGAAGCCGCCAGCTCACGGCTCACGGGAGCCAGGACATCGTCGCGCACTGTCAGCAGCAGGACATCGCAGTGCCGGATGAGGTCAGCGCCATCAGTATAGGCCGTGGCATGGAGCCGGGCAGCCTGCTCCTGTGTATGTTCCGCTGTAGAACAAAGGATGCCTTCCACAGCAGAAGGAAAAGCTAAAACAAAAGAAGCGCCGACTCTGCCGGCGCCGATAATACCTAAACGCATGATAACTCCCTCAAAAAAAAGCGCACTCCACCCGGGAATGCGCGTAAAAAGCCTACGTTTACAAGAATTCGTCCCGGTCTTTCGATCCAAGCGATATGCTATAAAATTATGATAGATTGATGACCCGGATTTTATACGGTACGGATCCAAAAGATTCCGTCCAACCTGAATCACATGTACAGGATACTACATTTGTGAAACTTTTACCAATAACTTTTAGGAATAGGTGAGTATAATAGTGGTTCGTGCCCTATAGGGCCGACCACGTGAGGCGCCCGTCCTGAAAATATTCACGAAAACGAGATACGCCAATTCTAATAACGGGCTCGCCACGTGCGAGCCCCTACTGCTAGCCACGAGCCAATCGAGTAGGAGGGATTTCTGAGTAGAAATCCCGACCTCTCACACCACCGTGCGTACCGTTCGGTACACGGCGGTTTCCTAGTTTTCGCATACTTGCTTGTAATAGCTCATCATGGTTATGTAGCCAAGGCGGGCTATTTCTTTATTCGTAAGGACTGAGTTCAGCATTACCGCTGCTCGCCACGGACCTTTTCGGCAGTTAGCCATTTCCAACACGGCCCACTTGGGCGCGCCGTATTGGCTTATCATCCGGTGTTTCGTCCGTACCTTCTTCCATTGTTTCCAGTATATGGTTCGTATTTTGCGTCGAATCCATCTGTCAATTTGAATTAGCAGTTCCTTCATATTCGCTAGTTTAAAGTAATTCACCCATCCCTTTATGAATCGTTTCAATAGGAGAGCTCTCACTTCGTTTCCTTTTCCATTGCTTCGTTTCAATATAAACCGCAAACGGTCTTTCATCTTAGTAATGGATTTCGGATGCACCCGGAGTCGGCATTTTCCGTTCTTTCGGTAGAAGCCATATCCCAGATATTTAACATAGCGGATGTGGGCTACATGCGTCTTGTTTCGATTCACCTTGAGAAATAATTTCTTCTCAATATATCGAGTGATGCTTTCCAAGGTCCTTTCGGCACTTCTTCTGCTTTTGCAGAGTATCATGCAGTCATCTGCATAGCGGACAAATTTATGTCCGCGCCGTTCCAGCTCCTTATCCAGCTCATTCAGCATGATGTTACTCAAGAGCGGACTCAATGGCCCTCCTTGGGGAACCCCCTGTTCACTTCGTTCGAACATCCCATGCCGGATAACACCAGCATGAAGATATTGGTGTATCAGCGAGATGACCCGGCCGTCTTTTACGCTCCTTGACAGGACTTCTATCAATTTGCTTTGGCAGACATTGTCGAAAAATTTCTCCAAGTCCATGTCTACGACGTAGACATAGCCCTCATCTGCATAGGCCTGGCATTGTTTCAACGCATCGTGGGCGCCCCGTTTGGGACGGAACCCGAAACTGCTATCTGAAAACTGTGGCTCGTAGATAGGCACAAGAACCTGCGTAATCGCCTGTTGTATCATGCGGTCTACGACCGTAGGGATTCCTAATTTCCGGAATTTCCCTTTTTCCTCTTTGGGTATTTCAACCCGACGGACTGGCTGGGGCTTATATTTCCCATTCCGTATTTGCTGAAGGAGGTCCAGGCGATGTTCCCGCAGGTAGGGTAGAAGTTCATCTACACTCATCCTGTCGACCCCGCCGGTTCCTCGTAAGCGTAAAATAAACCAGTGGATTTAATCTCCTTGCCATTTATGAGAAAATAGGCTCAGTCAATGGAATAAATTAGACTTATTAGA
>OCTW011519041.1_pt1 | contig 19972 bp, 15 predicted proteins | sample 1539671 | NCBI WGS metagenome assembly OCTW01 (sample SAMN02144230, study PRJEB22623) | gut metagenome | biome: sheep rumen | host: Ovis aries | place: New Zealand
AAATCAGTCCGGATACCAGTGCGACAAGCCCCTTGATCACCAGTGTGATCGGAACGTATACAAAATATCCACCGATCAGGTCAGACAGTGCAGAACCGATACCACCGGCAAGCATACCATATACAGGACCAAGGATGATACCTGCGAGGATTACGATTGCATCACCAGGATGGATATATCCGCCGGTTCCCGGTGTCGGAATACGGATGGACATTGTAGCAACACAGGCTAACGCAGCGAATAATGCTGTCATAATTATTTTTTTCAGATTGGAATTCATAACCAAAACCCTCTTTCCTTTCGTAATTGCCATTACTGTACAATAGTAGTGGCATGAGATAAAGAGCCAGTTATGAAAAAATATACCATACCAGTTGTAAAAATACTAGAAAAGAATATTAGAAAAGAAAGGAAGTACGTGTATGAAATTTCGGGTAATCTTTTGATAAAGAAAAAGAAATCCTGTACTTTTATATAAAATCGTGCTATACTGCTACAGTTGAAATTCAATGTGATAATGCGGTAATGCGATACAAAATCAAAAATATGATTTATAAATAGGAAAGGACTAGAAGTAATGTTGGCAACAATCGAATCAATCAACAATGTGGTAAATAACTTCATCTGGGGAGTACCGGCTATGATCTGCATCGTAGGAGTAGGGCTTTTATTAAGCATCAGAACCGGATTTCTTCAGATCCGTAAATTCCCATATGCGATGAAAGTAACAATCGGCCGGATGTTGAAAAAAAGAGAAGCTTCAGACGGAGCACTGACACCATTCCAGGCAGTATGTACGGCACTGGCTGCGACCGTCGGAACCGGTAATATTGCAGGCGTGGCAGGAGCAATCGCGATCGGAGGCCGGGTGCAGTCTTCTGGATGTGGATATCAGCACTTCTTGGAATGTGTACAAAGTTTTCAGAAGTAACGCTTGCGGTACATTTCCGGGAGAAAAACGCGGAAGGCGATCTGGTCGGAGGACCTATGTACTACATAAAAAATGGACTGAAGAAGCAATGGCACTGGCTGGCCTATCTGTTCGCGGCATTTGGTGTACTGACGGTATTCGGAACGGGGAATGCAACACAGGTCAATACCATCACGACAGCAATTGATTCAGCTCTGTATAATTATGGTGTGATCAGTGAACAGAATGTGAGTACTCTGAATCTGGTGATCGGAATTATTCTGGCAGTATTGATCGGGCTGATCCTTCTTGGAGGAATCAAACGAATCGGGCAGGTAGCGGAAAAGCTGGTTCCGTTTATGGCGGTCATTTATATTATTCTTGCAATCGGAGTTGTGATCTTGAATTACAGAAATATCCCGACAGTATTCGCTTCTATTTTTAAAGGTGCCTTTTCACCCGCATCTGTGACCGGCGGTGCAGTAGGATCTTTCTTCATGAGTATGAAAAAAGGCGTATCCAGGGGAATCTTTTCAAATGAAGCAGGACTTGGTACTGGTTCGATTGCTCATGCATGTGCGGATACAAGAAAGCCTGTAAAGCAGGGATTCTTTGGAATATTCGAAGTCTTTGTAGATACAATTGTGATCTGTACACTGACGGCACTTGTCATTCTGTGCAGCGGCGTACCGGTTGGATATGGAGATGCGGCCGGTGCAGAACTTACGATTCTTGGATTTACTTCCACTTACGGAAGCTGGGTATCGATATTTACGGCCATTGCAATGTGCTGCTTTGCATTTTCTACGATCATTGGATGGGGACTTTATGGAACACGTTGTGTGGAGTTCCTGCTTGGTACCCGCGCAAACAGACCATTTATGATATTGTATGCACTGGTAGCGATTGTCGGCGCAACTATGGAACTGGGACTGATGTGGAATATTGCAGAGACATTTAATGGTCTGATGGTTATCCCGAACCTGATAGCAGTTTTCCTGCTGTCAGGAGTTGTGGTCAGACTTGTGAAAGAATACTTTGACAGAGAGGGCAAAAATGTATAAAAGATGCCGCTTAGTCACCGGAAGGTGACTGGGCGGCATTCTTTTTATACTGACTGGGTGACATGCCCATGTAACGCTTGAAAATCTGGCCATAATATGCCGGTGAGGAAAATCCTACAAGTCCGGCAATCGTAGTAATATTCTCCCCGTCCATAAGAAGTGGAATACTGTTCTGAATCCGTGTAGACAGCAGGTAATCGAAGATGGTCATCCGCATATATTTTTTGAAAAAGCGGCAGCATTCGCTTTTGCACAGTCCGGCGTGGGCGGCGATATCTTCGAGACTGAGTTCTTCGGAAGCATGCTCCTGAAGATAAGAAAGAATGTCTTTCAAACGCTGTAAATGCTTCTGTGGATGCGGAGTATCCTGGGCAATCTGGACATAATGCAGATAAAGCCGGTGCCAGATCTCACAGAGCAGGAGATGAATACGGAATTCATAGTCAGGAAGTTCCGGCTGTTCCGCTATGCCTTCATATCCGGGAATGAAGGCATCGGAAGAAGATTGAACCTGACAGGTTAATGTATATATTTCTTTTATGTATTCGATAATTTCATTTTGCCATGGAATTTCCGGTTTTAATACAAGTGAAGACCAGAATTCGTTGGAAGTGATAAAATCGACATATTTGGTCTGCAGGATACTGTTCTCGTAGCCATAGATGAATTTGGGATGAAATGTGACAGAGATATAATTACAGTCCTGGTCATCAATCATATATCCGGCATGTAAAGCATTACTGTTGCAGAATATCCCTTCGCCTTCTGAGATAATATAACGCTGGTCATTGACGACATATTCCATCTGTCCGGATACGAACCATGTAAGTTCGATCTCCGGATGCCAGTGCCACATGAAGGAATGCTGTTCATAAGACTGTATTGCCTCTGGGGATACCTGAACGGGGAAAGTGTAACTTCCGTGTTCTTTTACTTCTTTTTTGTTTTTTTCTGTAAGAATCTGAATACCTTTCATATCATCCTCCGTATATAAAAGTCAAAAACAAATAAAATCTCAATATTCTTATAAAATATGCCAATATTCTTATTGTGAGAATTTGCATATCTCATTATGATTATATTATAGCAATAACAGAAGACAGTCAACTACAAAAAAGTATGTAAGTGGATGTTAAAGAAGGCCTGAAACTTAAGGGATGAAAGAAAAAATGATAAAAATGTATTAAAAATGGAGGTAATGGAATGCAGAAAGAGCAATTGATCGCAAAATTTCAGGAATTATACGGAGAAGGCGGGGAAATCCGTACTTATTTTGCACCGGGACGAGTAAACCTGATCGGAGAACATACAGATTATAACGGAGGTCATGTATTCCCATGTGCACTGACAATGGGAACATGGGCAGTGGTAAGGAACAGAGAAGACAGAAAATTAGGTTTCTTCTCTTTGAACTTTGAAAAGCTTGGAATCATTGAGACAAGTCTCGATGAATTGATTCCGAGTAAAAATGCCGGATGGACGAATTATCCGAAGGGAGTAATGTGGGCATTCGAAAAGAGAGGGTATGAACTGACACATGGAATGGATATCCTGATCTATGGAAATATTCCGAATGGTTCTGGACTTTCTTCTTCCGCATCACTGGAAGTGCTGACAGGACTGATGTTAAAAGATACATTTGGATTTGAAGATCTCTCCATGATCGATCTTGCATTGATCGGACAGTATTCGGAGAATAATTTCAATGGATGCAACTGTGGAATTATGGATCAGTTCGCAAGTGCGATGGGTAAGAAAGATCATGCAATTTTCCTGGATACCAATACATTAAAATACGAATATGCACCGGTCGTTCTTGAAAATGCGAAGATCGTGATCATCAACAGTAAGGTAAAGCACAGTCTGGTTGATTCTGCTTACAATGACAGAAGAAATGAATGTGAGACTGCATTAAAGGAACTTCAGAAGGTTACAGATATAAAGACACTTGGAGATCTTACAGAGGACGGATTCGAACAGTACAAGGATGCGATCAAAGATCCGGTCAGACAGAAGCGTGCGAAACATGCGGTATATGAGAATCAGAGAACTATTCGTGCAGTAGAAGCACTCCGTAACAACGATGTGAAATTATTCGGACAGCTTATGAATGCATCTCATGAGTCACTTCGTTATGATTATGAAGTGTCCTGTGAAGAGATAGATATTCTGGTAGATCTGGCGCAGGCAATGCCGGGGGTTATCGGTTCACGTATCACCGGAGGCGGATTCGGCGGATGTACGGTCAGCATCGTTGAAGAAGGAACGGTAGATAAGTTTATCGAGGAGATTGGAAAGACATATAAAGAAAAAGTCGGACATGAAGCAGAATTCTATGTAGTAGATATCGGTGACGGAGCAAAGATTGTATAAATTCACAGAATAGAAAAAAGAACGGAAGGATCAGAATATGTTGTATGAAAATATTAAGAAACTGGTAGAATATGGTATTCAGACCGGACTGACACCGGAATGTGAGAGAATTTACACAACAAATTTATTGTTAGAATTATTCCAGGAAGATTCATATGAAGATGTAGAAATCGACAGCAGTTCCATCGAGCTGGAAGCAGTTCTGGAAGGATTACTGGATGAGGCGGTAAAAAGAGGAATCATTGAAGACAGTATCGGATTCCGTGATCTTTTCGATACGAAGATCATGAATTGTCTGGTACCAAGACCGGCTCAGGTACAGAAGACATTTGCGGAAAAATATGAAGAATCTCCGGAAGCTGCGACAGAATATTTCTACAAATTAAGTCAGGACAGCAATTATATCCGCAGATACCGTGTGAAAAAGGACATGAAGTGGAAAGTAGATTCCCCATATGGTAAGATTGACATCACAATTAATCTGTCCAAGCCGGAGAAGGATCCAAAGGCGATCGCTGCAGCAAGAAATGCAAAGAATACCGCATATCCGAAATGTCTGCTTTGTATGGAAAATGAAGGATATGCAGGACGTCTTGACCATCCGGCAAGAGAAAACCACAGGATTATACCAATCGAGATTGCAGGTGGAAAATGGGGATTCCAGTATTCACCATATGTGTACTATAACGAGCATTGCATCGTATTTAACGGACAGCATATCCCGATGAAGATTGATAAGAAAGCATTTGAGAAATTATTTGATTTCGTAAAATTATTTCCACATTATTTCCTGGGATCTAATGCAGATCTCCCAATCGTTGGCGGTTCTATCTTAAGTCACGATCATTTCCAGGGGGGACACTATACATTTGCAATGGCAAAAGCGCCGATCGAGATTAAAATTACAATCCCGGGATATGAAGATGTTGAGGCCGGAATCGTAAAATGGCCGTTATCTGTCATCCGAATCCGTCACAAAGATGAGAAACGCCTGATAGATCTGGCAGATCATATCCTCAGATGCTGGCGAAACTATACAGATGAAGATGCATTCATCTATGCGAATACAGATGGAGAGCCACACAATACGATCACTCCGATCGCAAGAATGCGGGACGGCATGTTCGAACTGGATCTTACCTTGCGTAATAATATTACGACAGAAGAACATCCACTGGGGGTATATCACCCGCATGCTGAGTATCATCACATCAAGAAAGAAAACATCGGCCTGATCGAAGTAATGGGACTGGCAGTCCTTCCATCCAGACTGAAAGAAGAACTGGAGATCCTGGCAGACTATCTGGTAAATCATGAAGATATCAGAAGCAACGAAAAAATTGCCAAACATGCAGACTGGGCGGAAATATTCAGCTCCAAATATGAAGAAATCACGGAAGCAAATGTGATGGAGATTCTGAAAAAAGAGGTCGGAGAAGTCTTTGTGCATGTGCTGGAGGATGCTGGTGTTTATAAGTGTACGGAGGAGGGACGGAAAGCGTTCCTGAAATTTGTAGAGACGCTTGGTGTTTAATGTATCATGGCGGCTTACCCCGGTCCTGAATAAAAGTATGGGAGTGATTTCTGTGCTGATTCGGTCATGGAGTAACTCTAGAGCAACAAAATTGTCCTAAAAACAGCCTTGGAAAAATCAAAACTCGACATTCGTCTCAGACAATGATTTTTCCAAGGCTAACGGCCAATTTTATTACTCAAGAGTTACTAACTATGACCTCATATGCACAGAAATCACTCCCATACTTTTATTCAGTAACGTTTTCGCATGTCATAATAATTAAATACCGGGAAGCGGAACCGTTGTGATACCGGAAGTGTATTTACATAACTTTCCCAGCGGTGTGAAAAGGTATAATGCCGCTGTTGAATTTATTATCATTGGTCAATCACGACATAGGACGGCCTTAGAACTTCTGCATCGTGACATCCAGCAACAAACAGCATCCCAAGTCTTTCTCATGGACCGGGGTAAGCCACGATGATAAATTCCTCAGCAAATGAAATACCAATTGTATAAGAGAACCCGGAATGCTATAATATTGTTAATACAATTTGAGAAGCGAATTTAAAAATGTATAAATAATATCAGGAGGTATCAATCTATGAGATACGAAATTCAGGGCGAAACGTTACCGGTAGTCATTTGTTATCTTGATGGTGGGGAAAAGATGATCACAGAAGGCGGTGGAATGTCATGGATGTCACCGAATATGAAGATGGAGACAACGACAAACGGAGGAATAGGTAAAGCATTCGGAAGGATGTTCTCCGGAGAGCATATATTTCAGAATATCTATACCGCAGAAGGCGGTAACGGGATGATCGCATTTGCATCTTGTTTCCCGGGATCGATCAAAGCGTTCGAAATCGGACCGGGACAGGAGATGGTATTTCAGAAGAGTGCATTCCTTGCAAGTGAGGCAGGAGTGGAATTGTCGGTATTCTTTAATAAGAAATTCAGTTCGGGATTATTCGGCGGAGAAGGATTTGTCATGCAGAAAGTAACGGGACGCGGAACGGTATTCGTGGAATTTGACGGTCATGTTGTAGAATATGAACTGCGTGACGATCAGGAAATCGTAGTAGATACCGGACATCTTGCAGCAATGACTGCATCCTGCCAAATGGAGATTAAGAGTGTACCGGGTGTGAAAAATATGTTATTTGGCGGAGAAGGAATTTTTAATACAGTAATTCACGGTCCTGGAAAAGTGTGGCTTCAGACAATGCCGATCAGTAATGTGGCAGGAGCATTGCGTCCATATATGCCATCATCCGGAAAATAGAAAGGATGGCATAATTACAATGAGAACAAGAAACATTCATAAAGCTGCACTGACCGATGCAGTAACGCCGCTGGAAGAAGCCGGAAAAAAGCTTGCATATGAGGCTGCGGTGGAGGGAATCGTACTGCTGGAGAATGACGGATGCCTTCCTGTAAATCCGAAAATAAATCACGGAAAGCTTGCGTTATATGGAGCCGGTGCCAAAATGACGATCAAAGGGGGAACCGGTTCGGGAGAGGTCAATGAAAGACATGTGGTATCAATTCTGGAAGGAATGGAACATGCGGGATTTAAGATTACAACGATGGACTGGATTGATGATTATGATCAGAGTTTTCAGGAAGGAGAACGCGCGTACGCAGAAGAATTTCGCAAGAAACTAAGTCCGAAGAATTTGTCAGATTTTATGAATCTGATGAGCAGTCCATACCGCTATCCATATGGAAGAGCAGTGCTACAGGAAGATGTAGAAAAATCAGAGACCGATACCTGTATCTACGTGATTTCCAGACAGGCAGGAGAAGGCGCAGACCGTAAGCTTAACGAAAACGAATACGGTTTGGCAGAGATAGAACGGGTAAATCTGACGTTTTGCGCGGAACAATATGAGCATATGATCGTAGTGATCAATGTAGGAGGGCAGTTTGACCTGAATTTTCTGCATGAAATTCCGAACATCAATGCGGTGATCTTCATGGGACAGCTTGGAACAATGGGCGGTCAGGCAGTTGCGGATATAGTCTGCGGAAAGCATACGCCGTCCGGGAAACTTACAGATACATGGGCAAAGCATTACCGGGACTATCCGGCGGCAGATGATTACAGCTATTTGAATGGGAATCTGGATGAAGAGTATTACCGGGAAGGAATCTATGTCGGATACCGGTATTTTGATACATTTCATGTAGCACCAAGATATCCGTTTGGATATGGCCTATCGTATACAGAGTTCGAAATGCATCTTGCAGGTATGAGGCTGGAAAAATCTACCGTCGAGATCTCCGTAGATGTAAAAAATAAAGGCGAAGCATACAGCGGAAAAGAAGTAGTACAGATCTATGTAAGCTGTCCGGATAGTGAACTGAAAAAGGAAGCACAGCGATTAACTTCATTTGCCAAGACAAAGGATCTGAAACCGGGAGAGGAAGAACGGGTCGTATTACAATTTGATTTGCGCAACCTTACAAGTTACAGGGAAAAAGATGCTGCTACCGTTCTGGAACCGGGTGAATATGTCGTGCGGATTGGTAACTCCAGCAGGAATACAAGAGTATGTGGAATACTAAAACTGGAAACGGAAATAATTACAGAAAAACATTCTCATATCTGTAAAGCACCGATAAAAGTGACAGAGATTGAAAGACAGGAAGAAAAGGAAGTTCTTCATGCGACATGTGACTGCAGACAGAACTGGGGAAGAACCTGTGATGTGGTCATTGATGATGTGGAAAAGATTCAGAGTTTTCTGATCGAACCGGAAATTATCGGGAAAGTAGATCACAAGTATGGCCCGATGGAGATTTATTCTTCAGAAGAGACGGACAGAATTATGGAGTCTCTGACTCTAAGAGATATGGCAGAGCTGGTAGTAGGTGGCGGATTGTCAGGCCAGCGGTTTTTTGAAGCACCGGGAGCAGCAGGCGTGACGACGGGAAACCTGACTGCAAAGGGAATTCCGAATGTCGTTATGGCGGATGGACCTGCGGGACTCAGGCTTCATAAGATATCGTCTGTATCTATAACAGGTAAGGTAAAAGGAGTAGAACCGAATATCTCTTTTATGAAATATCTTCCGGAACCGGTAAAGAAAGTAATGCTTGGTAATCCGGACAGCAAAAATCTTCTGTATCAGTTTACAACGGCATTTCCGGTGGGAATTTCACTTGCATCGAGTTGGAATCTGGAACTTGCCGGAGAAGTCGGAAATGCAGTGGGAAAAGAGATGAAAGCCTATGGTGTAACCTATTGGCTTGCGCCGGGCATGAATATACATCGCAACCCTTTATGTGGACGTAATTTTGAATATTTTTCCGAAGATCCGTTACTTACGGGTAAATTTGCGGCAGCAATTACAAAAGGAGTTCAGAAGAATCGAGGCTGTTATGTTACATTGAAGCATTTCTGCTGTAATAATCAGGAGGACAACCGTAATAAGACGAATGCTAACGTTAATGAAAGAGCACTCAGGGAAATTTATCTGAAAGGATTTGAAATTGCAGTCAAAGAGTCACATCCAGGAGCCGTGATGAGCAGTTATAATAAGGTAAATGGCAAATACGTCAATAACAGTTACCGTCTGCTGACACAGGTTCTGAGAAATGAATGGGGATTCGACGGCCTTGTCATGACCGACTGGTTCGCAACCGGAAGAAAATACGGCGATCCGGCACACGCCATCGCATCAGGTAACGATCTGATCATGCCGGGCAGTTCCGGGACCGTAGATGACATCGTAAAAGCAGTTTCCAAAGGCATTATTCTGGAAGAAGACGTAAAAAGAAGCGCGGCCAACGTGCTGAAAGGAATCACCAGCAGCCGGATATATCAAGGATTTTTAAGGAAGCAGAGAGAAAATGGAATATAAATAATGTCAGAAATCTAATTGACTATAGAGGGAAAATTTTATGTCTTAATATAAGAAATTTCCTCATATATCATAAAAAACTATAATAAAATTACCGGATATAGCACAAAACACGCGGGTAATCGTGTTGAACAAAAATAACAAGGCAATTCAATAACAGAAAAAACAGAACCAATTCTTCACAAAAGGCGACTTCGAACGAAGTGAGCGGAGCCACTTGGGAAGATATTGGTTCTGTTTTTGCGTCCGGGAAGCTGTTCTGATATTTTTGTTCAACTACTGAACGTTAATTCACCAAATAAACATATTTTTTCCACATACTTTTCAAACATCCCCCTTATATTGTTAACAGATTGAGTTTAACAGGAGGAAGGAAATTTGATAGAAGTAAAGAATCTTACCAAACGTTATGGTAACCATCTGGCGGTAGATCATCTGAACTTCACCGTAGAATCCGGTAAAATCTATGGATTCTTAGGACCAAACGGTGCAGGAAAATCTACGACCATGAACATCATGACCGGTTACCTGGGAGCTACAGAAGGACAGGTGCTGATCGACGGACATGACATTTTGCAAGAGCCTGAAGAGGCCAAGAAGAATATCGGCTATCTGCCGGAAATCCCGCCATTATATATGGAAATGACGGTGCGGGAATATCTGGAATTTGCCGCTGAATTAAAAGGAATTAAGAAAGACAAAAGAGAATCGCAGATAGAAGAGGTTATAAGACTTGCCAAATTAAGAGATGTAGAAAACCGGCTGATCCAGAACCTGTCAAAAGGTTATAAACAAAGAGTCGGGCTTGCACAGGCAGTTCTGGGATTTCCGGAGATTATCATCCTGGATGAGCCGACGGTAGGTCTTGACCCGAAGCAGATCATAGAGATCCGTGAACTGATCCGCAAGCTTGCGAAGAAACATACCGTAATCCTGAGTTCCCATATTCTTGCGGAAGTAAGGGAAGTCTGCGATTATATCATGATCATATCAGGAGGAAAGCTGGTTGCCAGTGATACGACCGAGAATCTGGAGAATATGATGAGTGGCAAAGGTCAGATCGAGGTGGAAGCAAAGGCTTCCAGGGATGAGATGGATCATATTATCCGCCGGACAGGAAAGATCAAAGAAGTAAAATACCGCACCAGTGCGAGCGGCATTACAACTGCACAGATTATAGCAAAAGGCGGGGAAGATATCAGAGAAGAGTTATTCCTTGCATTTTCCCATGCAGATGTACCGATGCTTACCCTGAATCAGAGTAAGACAACACTGGAAGAGATATTCCTGGAGCTGACACAAGGGTCAGGCAATAGAATGATAAAGGAGGAGAAGTAAGATGAGAGCTATTTATAAAAGAGAGTTAAGATCCTATTTTCATTCTATGATAGGATATGTATTTATCGCTTTCCTGGTAGCTTATACAGGAATCTATTTCTTGGCGTATAACCTGAACTATGGATATCCGTATTTTTCTTATGTATTGTCAGGGATTCTGTTCGTATACTTGGTAGCAATTCCGATCCTGACGATGCGTTGCTTTGCAGAAGATAAGAAGAATAAGACGGATCAGATGTTACTGACAGCACCGGTCAGCCTGTTCGAGATCGTGCTTGGAAAATATCTTGCAATGGTAACGATCACGGCTGTACCGTGTGTGATCTATCTGATCTTTCCACTGATCATTAAAGCGCAGGGGACGGCATACATTAAGGTAGACTATTTGGCAATTCTTGTGTTCTTCTTACTCGGATGCGTATATATTTCCATTGGAATGTTTGTCTCTTCATTGACAGAAAGTGTGATCATTGCGGCAATCGGCGCATTCGGTATCCTGCTTCTGACTTATCTCTGGAGCGGCATCCTGAACTTTATCCCTTCGGCAGCATGGGCAAATGCATTGGCGGTTGCGGTGTTGTTGACGCTGGTCGTACTTGCAGTCTGGAATATGACGAAAAATGTCGTGATCAGCGGGGTACTGGAGCTGATCGTACTGGCAGGAACACTGATTACTTACTTTGTAAAGAAAACAGTGTTTGAAAGTCTGCTTTCCACAGTACTTGGCAAACTGGAACTGACAGAAGTATTTTCCAATATTGCCGATAACCATCTTCTGGATGTGAGCGGGATTATATTGTACCTGTCACTGATCGTCTTGTTCTTCTTTTTGACGATGCAGATGATTCAGAAGAGACGTTGGAGTTAGGAGGAGCATAATGTTAGAAAAAATCAAGAAGTCATTCCGGAGTGCATCATCGAAAAACGGAAGTTACAGTGTGGGAATGATCGCACTTGTGATCTGCATGGTGATCGTTGTCAATCTGATCGCAGGTCAGCTTCCGGAGAGTGTTAAGAGCATAGATATCAGTGATAACAACATTTACGGAGTATCAAAGACCAGTAAAAAGGTATTGAACAAACTGGATAAAAAAGTAACATTTAAAATCTATGCAGAAAAAGATTCGACAGATACAAGGATCAAATCATTCATCAAGAAATATACGGCATTGTCTGATAAGCTTAGTGTAACATGGATCGATCCGGTCCTGCATCCGGCAGCACTTACGAAAGCAGGAGTAGAGAAAGATACGATCGTAATCTCCTGTAAAGATACCGGAAAAACGAAATCCGTTTCTTTTGATGATATTTTAGTTTCGGATTCTTATTCCTACTATACAACAGGAAGCAGTTCTGCATCCGAATTTGACGGAGAAGGACAGTTCACAAGTGCGATCAATTCGGTTACAAGTGAACAGACAGAGAAAATATATTATACAACCGGACATGGGGAAGCAACATTTTCAGATTCTGTGACGAAACTGTTCAGTAAGAATAACCTGATGACAGATGAAGTAAATCTGATGATGACAGGTAAAATTCCTGATGATTGTGATCTGTTATTTATGGATGCCCCATCAAAAGACATTTCGGATGATGAGAAAACATTACTTCTGAATTACCTGAAAAAGGGCGGAAAAGTATTTATCATTCTTGGAGATTCTGAGGATGAGACACCGAACCTGGATGAAGTACTGAAAGAATATGGTATGCAGGAAGCAGATGGTTACATTGCGGATATGCAGAGAAGCTACCAGGGCAACTACTATTATATCTTTCCTGAGATCACAGCAACAGATGATCTGGCCAATAATCTGGAATCAGAGATGGTACTGATGATCAATGCACACGGTCTGATTACAACAGATCCGGCAAGAGATACGATCACAACAACGGCATTTATGCAGACATCCGATAATTCTTATGCCGTGACAGAGGATAAGCAGGAAGAAGGAACCTATACACTGGGAGCAGTCGCAACCGAGCAGATCACATCCGACGATTCGTCCGACAGCAGTTCTTCCAAAGACAGCTCGTCTGATGCGACAAAGACCAGCCGTCTGACAGTGATTTCTTCTGAAAGCATGATCGATTCGCAGATTACAGATACGTATACAACACTGGAGAACCTGGACCTGTTCATGAACGCGGTGACAGCGAACTTTGACAAGGCAAAGAACGTAGCAATCAAGGCAAAGAGCCTGGAAGTAAGTAACAACACGATGCAGCATGCGGGAATCATCAGCATCCTGACAATCTTCGGAATTCCGCTTGTAATTCTGATCTATGGATTCATGCGCTGGTGGAAGAGAAGAAAAGCGTAAATTAAGAATATTTATGGACAGAAAAGGGGAACTTTGATGAAACAGAAAAAGACAATGCTCATCATGGTGGCCGTGCTTGCTGTACTGCTGGTACTGTACGGAGGTCTGAAAGCATGGAACAGTCACAGTGACAGGCAGAAGAAGGCAAAAGAAGACAAAGAAAAAGTCAGTCTGGTAGATGTAAAGAGTCTGAAGTCATTTGCCTATGAAAGCGGCGGAAGTAAGATGAGCTTTACCAAAGAGAATGGCGAATGGGTATACGATGAGGATGATGGAGTACGTCTGAACCAGAGCACGATCAAGAGTACGGCAAAAGAAATCACAGGACTTACGGCAGTCCGCAAGTTAAGTGATCCGGATGAAAAATCAGACTATGGACTGGACAGTCCGGATTACACTGTTACCTACACAGCAAAGGACGGAACCAAAGGAACGATTCAGATTGGTAATGCGGCCGGAGACAATTATTATGCAATGATCGAGGATTCGGATGCGGTGTATACCATCTCAGGTACACTGGTATCGGATCTTGTATTCGACCTGTCATCTCTGACGGAGAACGACACACTGCCATCGATCAGCAGTGGAAACCTTAAGAAGGTAGAGGTAACACAAAACGGTAAGACTACGACTTATAAGAAAAAGAAAGAACGGGCCGAACTGGCAGGCGGATGGGGAACCATCTCACTTACCCAGTGTGCAGATTATAATGTAAAAGATCTTGCAAAATATGGTCTGGATGAAGCAAACCGGATTACGGTAACGGCAACTTATAAGGATAGTACTTCAGGGGATAAGAAGACGTGTACTGTCTATGTTGGAAATGTAAATGGTGATAACCGTTATGTACAGCTTAAAGATTCCAATATGGTATATGAGGTCGGAAGTTCAATCGTAGAAAATATGATGTCGGTAGATAAATAAAACATATCAATAGAAAGAATTTGGAATTTCAGAAAAAAGACGGAAACAGCACAGAAAATGTGCCCTCCGCCTTTTTCTGATTTTTGAGAAAAATGACGAAAAGTTTTCACATAATTTACAGTACATTTATTGCCTGAAAGTATAAAAAATGGTATATTATTAATAGGTTTGTTGTGAAAATATACAAAAAAACCCGGAAAAGAAATAGGTAGGAGTGATAAAAAATGTATCAGGAAGAATACAAACGCTGGCTTGCAGCAGATCTTGAAGATGCAGATCTGAAGCCGGAATTGTCAAAAATTGAGGGAAACGATGATGAAATTAAGGAACGTTTTGCAGTAGCACTGAAATTCGGAACAGCCGGACTTCGCGGTGTGCTTGGAGCAGGAACGAACCGTATGAATATTTATGTAGTACGTCAGGCCACACAGGGACTGGCTAACTGGGTAAAGACACAGGGCGGAACACAGACTGTAGCAATCAGTTATGACAGCCGTTTAAAGAGTGATGTATTTGCCAAGACAGCAGCAGGTGTACTTGCAGCAAATGGGATCAAAGTAAGAATCTACGATGCACTGATGCCTGTACCGGCACTTTCATTTGCAACACGTTATTATAACTGTAATGCAGGTGTTATGGTAACAGCTTCTCATAACCCGGCAAAATACAACGGATATAAAGCATACGGACCGGACGGATGTCAGATGACAGACGATGCGGCTGCAATCGTATACGAAGAGATCCAGAAGACAGACGTTCTGACCGGAGCAAAATATATGTCATTTGCAGAAGGTGTAGAAGAAGGACTGATCAGATTTGTAGGAGATGACTGCAAGAGAGCACTCTATGATGCGATCGAATCCCGTCAGGTTCGTCCGGGACTGTGTAAGACAGCCGGATTAAAACTGGTATACAGCCCATTAAATGGATCAGGTCTTGTTCCTGTAACACAGGTATTAAAAGATATCGGAATCACAGATATCACAATCGTTCCGGAGCAGGAATATCCAAATGGATACTTTACAACATGCAGCTATCCAAACCCAGAGATCTTTGAGGCACTGGAGCTTGGACTGAACCTTGCAAAAGAGTCAGATGCAGACCTTATGCTTGCAACTGACCCAGATGCAGACCGTGTAGGTATCGCTATGAAGTGCCCGGATGGATCTTATGAATTAGTAAGCGGTAACGAAGTCGGAGTACTTCTTCTGGATTACATATGTGCAGGACGTATCGAGAAAGGTACAATGCCTGAAAAAGCAGTAGCAGTAAAATCTCTTGTATCTACACCACTTGCTGATGCAGTAGCAGCTCATTACGGAGTAGAATTAAGAAACGTACTGACAGGATTCAAATGGATCGGAGACCAGATCGCACAGTTAGAGGCAGCAGGCGAAGTAGACAGATTCATCTTTGGATTTGAGGAAAGCTACGGATACCTTGCAGGACCATATGTACGTGACAAAGATGCCGTTATCGCATCTATGCTGATCTGTGAGATGGCAGCTTACTACAGAAGTATCGGCAGCTCTCTGAAACAGAGACTGGAAGAAATCTATGCAGAGTACGGACGTTACCTCAACAAGATCGACAGCTTTGAATTCCCTGGACTCAGTGGAATGGACAAGATGTCTGGAATCATGCAGAACCTGCGTGAGAATGCACCAGCAGAGATCGCTGGATACAAGGTAACAGAAGTAACAGATTATACTAAGACAGAAGAAACAGGACTTCCTGCAGCAAATGTATTAGTTTACAAGCTTGAGAACAATGAGACAGTTATCGTACGTCCTTCAGGAACAGAGCCTAAGATTAAGATTTACTACACAACACTTGGTAATGATCTTGCTGAGGCACAGGCTGAGAAGGACAAGCTTGCTGAGGCACTGAAGCCAATTATGGCATAGGAGTCTGTGATAGATTTTGAAAGACACGGAAGTTGTGTTATAAGAAATTAAGATTGAAATAAGAAAATAAAAATAAGTGTACAATTCTTCGGCGGAAGGATGTACACTTATTTTTTATTGCCATGCATTCGTAAAGATCTGCCAGTGGTAAGTCCTGTAGATACAAAGTATGTAAGATACATTGCTACTTGCAGGAACTACTATGTATATGCTAATACGTTAATTTCCCTTTGGTGCAATCCGCTGTTTCAACCGCTGATGCCGTACAGGATGTGTAAATGCAACTCTCTGTGCTGTAAAGATCGAATTATTAAAGTTAAAGATAAACGATACAAAACATACAACCGAAAAGAAGGGGAGCATATTATATCCGAAACTTTCCACGCCGATCAGGATAGCTGCAAGCAAAGTATTTGATCCACTGCAGAACACGGAAGCGAATCCAAGAGCTGCACCGAACATCGGATCAAATCCGAATACCGGTCCAAGTACATATCCTAAGCAGGAACCGATGGAAAACAGAGGTGCAACTTCACCGCCGATGAATCCGGAGGAAAGTGTAAGAATCGTAAGAGCCATCTTAAGAATCCAGTCATAAGCATATATATCGTCTGTAATACCGTCAAAGCACAGAGCAACCAGGTTAGAGCCTGTTCCGGAGTATCTTCCCTGATGAAAGATCATCATAAGAACTGCGACAACAGATCCCATAATCAGAACCTTTTTTACAGGTGAAGAAAAACGGAAAGCGAATTTTAAACGCAGATACCGAAGAATCAGAGCAAATAAAGAACCAACGATACCAAAGACCAGTCCCATCGCAGCCAGTTTTAAGAGTAAAACGGCATTGTAGGTAGAAGGGTGGTAATTCAAGGTTTCCAGTATATTAATATGGAATTTCCGAAGCCCGAGTGCTCTGGATGTAAATGCAGCGCTGATGGAGGCTACCGTTGCTGGAATCAAAGCATGATATTCAAGTTTTCCGGCAACCAGTACTTCCAATGCAAAAAAGATTGCAGCAAGCGGAGTACAGAAAAGTCCGGAAAATCCGGCGGCCATACCGGTGATCAGGAACATTTTACGGCTGTTCTCAATATCGATGGTCTTATCAACCAGACGTCCTATATTATTAGAAACAGCCGCACCAATCTGAACAGCAACACCTTCTCGTCCGGCACTTCCTCCAAACAAGTGTGTTGTCCAGGTTCCGATGACGGATAGTGGCACCATACGGATTGGAAGTTTGGTGTTTTTACCAAGGCCGACGTGAAAGACCATCTTCATACCATTGGCGACAGATTTGCCAAACTGGTGGTAGATGAACCAGATGAAGACGCCGCCAAGAGGCAGGAACCAGATCAGATACCAGAAGTATTTCGTCCGGATAGCGGTACAGGCATTAAGTCCCAGCCCGAATGCTGCATCAACGAGTCCGACAAGGACGCCGACAGCAACACCTGCGATGGCCAGGACAAAAGTGTCCTTGTAGTATTTTGAAATGTGTTTGAACAATGTTTTTATCATAATAATCCCCCAAAGATTGATTTTCTCCTGTTTATTATAACTGGTGAAGAGAGAAATCCGCAAGTCATTTTACGGTATTGGTTTATCTGGCTGAAATCTGTCTTTTATAAAGTCTGTAAAGGAATGAACGGTCGGATAATTCAGCATATCTTTGTGTGTTACATAGTAGATCGGTCTTGATAAAGTAACTTCAAGCGGCACGATCTTACATCCCGGATTCTTTAACCGGACTGCAATTGAGTTTGAAGAAAATCCAATGGCCAGATTGTTGGAGGCAAGCTGTATTACAATATCAGACTGACTGGTTTCGCATAATACGGAAGGAGAGATGTTATTCTGGATAAATAATCTCTCAAGATCAGGCCGGAAAGCGGAGGCCTTCGATGGAAGAATAATCTTCTGGTCAGCGAGATCAGATATAGATAGTATGGACCTTCTGGATAACGGATTGTCGGTTGATATGACAGCCATATATCGGTCTTCCATAATTTTCTGGTAGTACAGATCTTGGTTTAGCAGCTGTTTTTCAGAACCGATGATGAAGATTGCATGCAGATTTCTTGCTTTAAGCATATGAAACAGTGTTTTGCTTCCTTCTACATCAAGATGGCAGGTGACAAGTGGATGTCGGTCATGATAATCCGTGATCAGCTGTGGAAGATTCAGATAACCTCCAATCCATAACATGCCTAGTTTCAGAGTTCCTGTCTGCAAAGAACTGTATTTTAACATGCTGTATTTTAACTGCTCTGTATCATTGAGAATACGTCTGGCGGGATGAAGAGGGAAATGTACAGGCTGCAACTCTTCCATTTCGGTTAAGTGGCGTTGATATATCCTGTGATCTGACTCCGGAAGCTGTAGAACAGGCCGTGATCAAGGCAAAAAAAGCAGGAATCCAGCATCTCACGCGAGAAAAAGGATTTATTCTTAAAAGAGAAGGATCGAATCAGGTAGCAGTATTACTTCCAAGTGTTATGCCGACCGGGCTTAGCAGTCAGGAACTTACGAAGATGGAACTGGACACCAGAAGACAGGTGTTGTATTATGTAGAGGCATTCCGCAGATATCTTAAGGGGATGGAGCAATGTGAACTGACGATGATCGGTCCGTCTATCGGTTTCCGTGAGACAAGAAGGATCAAAGGAAAGTCGATGATAAAAGCGGAAGATGTACTGAACAGAAAAAAATGTGAAGATGGTGTGGCAAGAGGCGGATGGAAGCCGGAGATCCACAAAGATACAGATAAGATGGCAACATATATGGATGTAAAAGAAGGAAGCTGGTTCGATATACCACTTGGGGCTTTGCAGTCAGATAATATCGGGAATCTGTATGCGGCCGGAAGGATGATATCTGCAGATGAAGCAGCATTTGCGGCAGTAAGGGTTATGGGAACCTGTTTGCCACCGGACATTCGGCCGGAGTGGCAGCCGCTGTACAGGCAGAATACGGCGAAGCAGATATAAGAAAGATCAGAGCAGAACTGGACAGACAGGGAGCTTTATTATAGAAGATATTCTGGTATGCCGATCGTATATGTTGATAGTAAGAGAGGAAAAAAGTTATGACATTGGAAGAAGTACGTGCAGGTATTGATGCGGTGGATACACAGATGAAACCACTGTTTCTGAAACGCATGGAGTGTGGGAAACATGTAGCAGAAGTAAAAGCTCAGACCGGAGGAGATGTATTTGTTCTCGAAAGAGAACTTGAAATCATTGAAAAAAGAGCCACGGATGTGGATCCGGAGATCCAGGAAGAATATAAAACATTCCTGAGACACTTAATGAGCCTTTGCAGAAAATATGAATATGAATTATTACCAGAGATGCAGGAAAAAGTTATGACGGCAGCTCTGGCGGCAGCAGGACTGACAGCTGAGACCGAACATACACAGGTAAAGATTGGATTTACCTGCCCAAAAGAGACAAGTGATCTGAACCTGTTCGTGAACATGACAAAGTTAAATGGAATCCAGATTGATGCTATGAATCTGATGACAGAAAATGGAATTCAGAAAGTAACTATGACACTGGATGGTAAGATCACGGATGCGGGAATACGGAGCTTGTTGTGTCAGATAGGGAAAGAGGCAGAGGAGTTCCGGATTTTAGAATTGATTTCTATTTAATGCATTAAGCGGTTGATACCCGGCCGGAAGAAAAGGAAGAGAGTCCCGCTGCGTGCTGATTCAATCATGGAGTATTTCTAAAGCAT
>OCTW013377241.1_pt1 | contig 19965 bp, 17 predicted proteins | sample 1539671 | NCBI WGS metagenome assembly OCTW01 (sample SAMN02144230, study PRJEB22623) | gut metagenome | biome: sheep rumen | host: Ovis aries | place: New Zealand
TTCGTACCTTTGCAGCCGAATCAGTGTCTTGGTCACAGATACTGCTGGATATCAGCGTTGAAGATGAAGCACGATCACCATATTGTTTCCGTGAGTCGCCACCTTATTATATATGGGGGTGACCCCCTCCTTTGCGCCCAGCCCTCATGACCTCCGAAGCTCTACTCATCGACAGACGAAACGAGGTCCGGTGGTACCCCATGCGGGTCACCTATGGCCGTGAGGAGACCATCCGCCAGTGTCTGCTGTCAGATGCCGTGGAGAACTTCCTCCCCATGCGCCACGAGGTCTTTGCCGACGAACGGGGCCATGTGCGCCACCGCCACATCCCCGCCGTGCGCAACCTCATCTTCCTCCATGCCTCCCAGCAGCGCATCACCGAGATGAAGATGTTCCAGCGCCAGTACCAGCCCCTGCGCTACATGACCGACCTCCTGCACCACAACATCCTCACCGTCCCCGACAAGCAGATGACCGACTTCATCCGGGTCGCCTCTGCCCCCGACGACAGTGTCTCTGTCATGGCGTGGAACGATGACTTCTTCGGAAAGCCCGGCACGAAGGTGCGCATCACCGATGGCGATTTCAAGGGCGTCGAGGGCGTCATTCGTCGCATCAAGCAGAACAAGCGCGTCGTCGTCGAGCTCCAGGGCATCGCTGTCGCCGCCATTGCCTTCATACCCCCCGCCTTCCTCGAGCCCATCGAATAGTCCAAACACCTTATTGACGGATTAGTCGAATTCCTCAGGAGACAAGCGAAATGTTCACAGGAGCACAAGTAAGCGTCAGAAAATATTTGCATATAATTATAAACGAAGTTAAATTGGAAATGAGTGATTCAGTAAATCAGTTAGAGAATATGGAAGAGCAGGAGTCCGCCATCGATTTTGGCAAACTCCTTAAGGATCTGTTAAAGCATAAGAAACTGTATTATAAGGTTCTTGGCATCACTTTCGTGGCAGCCTGTGTCATAGCCCTTTCATTACCCAATTATTTTAAGTGTACGGTCACCCTCAGTCCAGAGATGTCGGGCTCTAAAAGCTCAGGCAGCCTGGCAGCCTTAGCCAGCAGTTTCGGCGTTAATCTTTCGGGTGGCCTTGGCAATAGCACCGAGGCCCTGTTCCCCACACTCTATCCTGATCTGATGAACTCCACAGAGTTTAAGTCGGGACTTTTCACGATTCCCGTCACCATCGAGGGCGATAAGGACAAAGGTGAGCCCGACCGTACGATGACCTATTATGACTATCTCAAGGACGAGTGGAAGAGCCCCTGGTGGAGCGCTGCCCTCAAGAGTGCCATGAAATGGCTGGTGGGCCTCTTTAAGGAAAAAAAGGAAGAGTCGAAAGGAATTGATCCTTTCCGCCTCAGTAAGGAGCAGGCAGCGATAGTGGAGGCCATCGATAAGAATATAGTTTGCGATGTCGACAAAAAGACCATGGTCATCAGCATAGATGTCACTGCGCAAGACCCGGTCATCTGTGCCACCATGGCCGACTCTGTGAAGACGCGCCTGCAGCGAGCCATTACTGACTACCGCACCAGCAAGGCCCGTGTCGATTTAGAGTATAACAAGAAGATGGTGGCAGAGGCCAAAGAGCGTTATGATAAGGCCACCAATGCCTATGTCCGTTTTGCCGACGGCAACCAGAAAGTATTCTTGCAAAATTACCGTCAGAAGCTGTCCAAGTTAGAAGACGAGATGCAGTTTCAGCGCACCATCTACCAGCAACTGTCTGGCCAGGTGCAGCAGGCCGAGATGCGTGTGCAGGAGGCCACTCCGGCTTTTACAACCCTCCAAAACGCCACGGTACCTGTCGAAAAGGCAGGCCCTAAGCGTACGAAGATAGTATCGGTGTTCCTCTTCCTGGCATTCCTCGCCACCTCTGCTTGGATCCTTTATAAAGAAGACGACCTGAAACCTCTCCTCGGCCTATAGGCCTGTGATCACCAAGCAATGTGCGGTAAACCGATCAAGAGACAATAATCCCATGGACATTCAACTGATTAACGAACATCTGCTGTCTGACCTCCATCAAGGTGCAAAGAAGAACAAGCGCAAGCGGATGAACTTCGACCTGCGCAATTCGTCAGACGACACCTCCCAGCGCATGCTCAACGCCCTGGAGGTAGGCACGCACGTGCCCATCCACCGCCACCTGAAGACCTCAGAGACCGTCGTCTGCATGAAGGGTTGCCTCGACTGGGTGTTCTACGAAGAACTGCCGAACATGATCGAGGGAGGACCTATCCACGATGGTGAGAATGCCATCGACGAGACCGCCTTCAAGGAGGTGTCCCGTTTCCGGGTATGTCCCCGCGAGGGACAGTTCGGCATCCAGGTGCCTCTGGGTGTCTGGCACTCCATAGAGGTCTATGAGCCCAGTACCATCCTGGAAACGAAAGACGGACCTTATCAGCAGATGAAAGAAAACGAAAAATGTATTTGTAAAAATAAAATGACTGAAAAGAAAACAATCCATCTCTGTCTGGCGCACACGACTGACACCGGAGAGGAGATGAAATTTATCAATCGGGCCTTTGATGAACGATGGGTGGCTCCCCTCGGCCCCAATGTAGACGGGTTCGAGGAGGATCTGAAGCATTTCATCGCCGAGCATGGCGACAATCCCACCTTGAAGGAGAAGGAGGTGGTGGCTCTGGCAAGTGGCACCGCTGCTGTACACCTCGGCCTGATTGCCCTGGGCGTAGGTCCGGGCGACGAGGTGTTGGCACAGAGCTTCACGTTCTGTGCCTCGATGAACCCTATCTGTTATCTGGGTGCGACACCCATTATTATCGACTCCGAGGCCGACACCTGGAACATGGATCCGGCGCTGCTCGAAGAGGCTATCAAAGATCGTATCGCGAAGACCGGCCGTAAGCCCAAGGCCATCGTCACCGTCTACCTCTATGGCATGCCTGCCAAACTCGCGGAGATCATGGAGATAGCCAGGAAATACGACATCCCCGTACTCGAGGATGCTGCCGAGGCCTTCGGATCGGAATACAAGGGTCAGATGGTCGGCACGTTCAGCGACTATGGTGTGTTGTCGTTCAATGGTAATAAGATGATCACCACCTCGGGGGGTGGCGCCCTGATCTGCCCCGACAAGGAGGCGAAGGAGCGGGTGAAGTGGTATGCCATGCAGGCCCGCGAGGCCTATCCTTACTATCAGCATGAGTCCATCGGCTACAACTACCGCATGAGTAATATATGCGCCGGCATCGGCCGTGGACAGATGACCCTCGCCCGAACACATATTGCTCACCACCGCCGTATCGCAGAACTCTATGAGGAGGCCTTCCGCGACGTGAAGGGTATCACCTACCATAAGGAGATGACCGGTCTGATGGAGAGCAACTACTGGCTGAGCACCGTCCTTCTCGACGACGACCTGAGAATCAAGAACGAGGAACAGGCCTACCAGAAACCTATCGAGACTGCCGTCGGCGGGGCTGCCGGCGTGGTGCACAAGGGTGGTCCGCTGCATACCGACTGTGAGCCGAACACGAATGTCGAGGCCCTGCGCCTCGCCCTGCAGGCGGAGCAGATAGAGAGCCGTCCGCTATGGAAACCCATGCACAAGCAGCCGGTCTATCATAACGCCCCGGCCTATGTCAACGGCGTCAGCGAGCATATCTTCCGTCGCGGCCTCTGCCTGCCCTCTGGGCCGATGGTTTCCGAAGCCGACATCCGGCGCATTGTCGACGCCGTCAAGGCGAGCATTGTTTAGGGCTTTGGCTCTTAAAACTATTATCGTGGTTTTTAAATTATCAGAGATTTCTGTGTGACATCTATATGAATCCATTCAACAAGCTTTTCACCTGGTATTTCAACAGGAATGCCCTGCCGTTCTGGTGTATCTTTATCCTCGATGGTGTCATCCTGTTCCTTTCGGGGCTTATTAGCCATGCCGTGTTCAACTATGGCACCCTCATCGACGACCGATTCGGACAGTTGTTGAATACCATCATGCTCTTCGTCGTGCTGAGTTTCATCGGCACCCGAGTGTTCTACACTTATGCCGGCATCCTGCGCTATTCCTCGTTCGTCGACCTGCAGCGCGTGGGCTATGCTAATGCCCTCTCGGCAGGCATTGTACTGACGGTACATTACTGGCTGTCGAACTATTCCGAGGATATCTTCCGGCATATGAGTGCCCGTGAGATTGTCACGATGTTCCTGTTGGCCACATTGGCACAGTGGGCTGTGCGCATCGTGGTGAAGAACGTGTTCGATGTGCTCACCAGCTCCAAGCGTTCCATCCGCGTGCTCATCTACGGTGCCATGTCTGGAGGGGTGGGCATTGCGAAGAACATCCGCAGTCAGAAGCCTGCCCGCTACCGTGTGAAAGGTTTTATCACCCACGACGGTCGCTACCGTCACAACCGCCTGCTGGGTGAGAAGGTTTATTCCATGGACGACGACCTGTCGGAGGTCATCCAGGAGAACCATATCGAGGGTATTGTTGTGTCACCTTATCGCACCAATGAGTTCCGCAACCAGCAGGAGTTACAGGACATCCTCATCGAGAACGGCGTGAAGATATTCATGGCTCAGAATGCTCAGGAGTGGGTTAACATCGAGACAACCGAATATGCCGACAAGCCCGAGGAGGCCCCCGAACTGAAGGATGTGAGCCTGAAGGAGGTGAGCGTCGAGGACCTTCTGCCCAGGGCTGAGATACGTGTCGACATGGAGTCGGTGCGTCAGGAGCTTAAGGGCAAGCGTGTGCTCATCACTGGCGCTGCCGGCAGCATCGGCTCTGAGTTGGTACGACAGGTCGCTGGCTATAAGCCCGCCATCATGATCCTCATCGACCAGGCCGAGACCCCCGAGCACGACGTGCGGCTGATGATGGCGAAGGAGTTCCCTGAGGTACGTTCCGAGACCATCGTCACCTCCATCTGCAAGAAAGAGCGCATGGAGCGCATCTTCGCCGACTACATGCCCGACTATGTGTTCCATGCAGCTGCCTATAAGCACGTGCCGATGATGGAGAACAACCCCACTGAGGCGGTGCAGAATAATATAGAAGGTACGAAGACCGTGGCCGACCTGGCGGTGAAGTACGGCGCGAAGAAATTCGTCATGGTGTCTACCGACAAGGCGGTGAACCCCACCAACGTCATGGGCTGTTCGAAGCGTATTTGTGAGATCTACGTCCAGGCACTGAACAAGGTGTCGAAGACACAGTTCGTCACCACCCGCTTTGGCAATGTGCTCGGCTCTAACGGCAGCGTCATCCCCTTGTTTAAGGAGCAGATCAAGAGCGGAGGACCGGTCACCGTCACCCATCCCAACATCATCCGTTACTTCATGCTCATCCCCGAGGCCTGTAAGCTCGTGCTCGAGGCAGGCACCAAGGGCAAGGGAGGTGAGATCTTCGTCTTCGACATGGGCAAGCCGGTGAAGATCGCCGACCTGGCCAAGCGCATGATAAAACTCTCCGGCGCCAAGAACATCCGTATTCAATATACGGGCCTCAGAGCCGGAGAGAAACTGTACGAGGAGATGCTCAACGAGCAGGAGAACACCAAACCCTCGTTCCATGAGAAAATTCGTATCGCCCAGGTCAGGGAGTACGACTATAAGCAGGTGTCGCGAGATATCGACGACCTCATCGCCCTCTCATCTCAGTTCGACGACCTCGCCACAGTGAAGAAGATGAAGGAGATCGTCCCAGAGTACAAGTCGAACAACTCCATCTACGAGGAGCTCGACCGCTAACCCCTCCTCTCTGGCTGTAGCAAGGCGTAGTACTCACTCGCTACAAAGCAGGGACAGTCCTTCGTGACGTGGGGCAGCTCGCAGTGGCCGATTAAAATCAGATGACCAACCAATTCGTTTCAGGAGCCATGGCAGCCGCCCGTGAGCTGTCGATGGTGACACTGGCCAAGGCCGACAGGGCCTTTCCCCGCCAGCGTCGTCAGATGGAGAAGGAGTTTCATCTCAGGAATGGGATCTTCTCCAGAGTATAAAACAACTGTTTCGAGGATTCCGACATTCTCAGTCTTCCGAACCTCCTCACCATCCAGCGCGCAGTCATCGCGCACTACCGGCAAGATCCCGAACGGCAGGAGGAACTGAAAAAGCTGTTCCCTCTGCTTTTCAAAAAAGCCCTGACCGCCCAGAACGATGAATACAATACTATGTCATGAGTAATCCAATCAAATCGGACTGACGTGATGGAACAACAAGAAAAAGTTGACATGATAGTTCAGTTATAAAAAAGAATCACTATGACCACATACATAAAAATAAGAAATGTAGGCCCAATAAAGGATATCGAAATAACTTTGAATAAAGTAAATGTCTTTATGGGACCTCAGAGCTGTGGTAAAAGCACCATTGCCAAAATTGTTAGTTATTGCTCTTGGTTTGAAAAGAATGCGATATTAAAAGGAAAGTCGAAAAAAGAATTTTACCCAGATTTGGTTCAATTCCACAATTTTGAAGAGAATTATTTCTGCGAGACATCATATATTGAGTACAAAACAGAATGGTCACATTATGTTTTTCAAAAGGGAAATCTTACTGCTGAAACACAGATAGGAATAGGGAAGCCCACTTTTAGGAATAAGAAAATTGAGTATATTCCAGCTGAGCGTAATTTCGTTTCAGTTCCAGGATTTGGCAATTATAACGAGTCAAGAGATAATATCAAGGCTTTTCTCGATGATTGGTTTATGTATAAACAGGAGTTAACCAATCAAAAGCAGTTCGTAATGCCAATAGCAGCTTTACCAGGGTCATATTTTTATACAAAAGAAAACAACCAAGATAACATACTTCTTGGAAATGGTAAGTCAATCAGCTTACGACATTCATCAAGTGGCCTCATGTCAGTAACACCTTTGCTGATAGTCTTCAATCATGTTGTTGAAAAATTGTACATGAAGTCACGTGGGTTGAGTCCGTTTGAGATAGTACACATCAATACCATGATTGACAATATTCAAATTGAAGAACCCCTAAAAGAACAATTACGTACCCTAGTGTCCTCTATCAATAGTCTATCTCCTAATATATCTGCTGAAAAAAGAGACGAAATACAAAAACGGTTGATAGAGGTCTTGAATATTTCAACAGACTATGCTTTCTCTGAAGTAATTATAGAAGAGCCAGAATTAAATCTTTTCCCTGAGACTCAAGCCCAATTGTTGAGTTATTTGTTACAGAAAATAAATAATCCTGCATATCAGCATAGGTTGATATTAACCACACATAGTCCTTATATACTATATGCACTTAACAATTGCATTCTGGCCAGCGAGGTAAAAGATAAAGTAGATGCAGAAATGCAGTCCGACATAGCTTTATATTCGCAGGCAGGCATTAAACCATCCGAGGTTTCCATCTGGGAAATAAAAGATGGTTATATAGAAGGTCGTACAGGTAGAAACAGTACCATTCAAGATGAAAACGGTTTTATCCGAAAGAACTATTTTAATCATATCATGAAGGGTATTATGGTTGATTTCAGCAATATGCTTCAATATCGGGAAAGTTATGAATAGATTCACTGTAAGGCAGCAATTCACATGCGATGTATATATCACTGACTATACCCAATATCGGAATGAGTGTTTAAAGGCAGGAATAACCAATGAAGAACTAAATAACAGGGCAATTCCGCAAGGTGTTGATATTACGAACTCACCATCCTCTACCTTAGATTCATTTCATGTTGTTAACAAACATCATGTTTCTATAAGTGCTATAAACTTCGAGCACAATATGCAGTTTTTTCGTGATGCCAATGGACACGACTTGTCACAATGCGAGTGTCTAAGTTATGCAGATGGAGCAACAAGTAAAGGGTGGCTGATGTTTCATGAACTGAAATACTGTAAGTCTAACAATATACAAACCCAATTTGATGCAGCAGTAGGACAGATTGAGAAAACTTACATTCATCTAAGAGATGATTTTCAGGACAGTCCGATCCTCACGGATAGCCAATACCGTTATTACTGGGTTATTTCCATTCCAGAACATTCAGAAGAATCGCCATTCGACGGCTTTGACTATGACTCAAATAGGGTGCTGGAAATGAATAAAAAGTATAATTGTACAATTTTTGGGGTCAACAAAGTTGAAGTGTTGAATACGGGCTTTGTAAGAGCTGTAAAATAATAAGATGTAGCTCATCGCTTCTCTCTCTGCGCCAGCCTATAGACAACCATCCAAGACCTTTGATGGTCTTAGGATACCTTAATGTTTGAGCGACAGGAGGAGCGGTTAAGCCTCTCACCATGTGGGGATGAGGTTTGGAGAGGGGAGGTACCCTCCTTAGGCAAGGAGGGGCGGGTGGTTGTGAAAAAGATCTTTTTTCTTATTTAAGTCGATATATCCGTGATTAACTTCATGGGCAAGTTTGAGTGTTAAATACATCGTTGCAGAAAAACGGCATAATCTTTGCATATATGGAATAAAATGCTTATTTTTGTAACAAAAGAAAAACGATAATAAAATATCACGATATGTGTACATTTTCCGAATCAAGCAGAGTAAGATTAGGCAATGCAGTGATGTACATCGCAGCCCGTGCCAAGTACCCGTACAAGACGGAGGTGCTTAAGCTGCTGTACCTGATGGAAGAGCGGATGGTACAAAAGTATCATGTGCCGATGCTTTCCATACCTTATTCTGTATGGCGGCTTGGTCCAGTGTCGGTGGATGTTTTTGAGGAACTTTCCGATGGTCCGGTGTTGTTGGCAGACTTTGTGACGCTGCAGTTTAATGGACAGGGTATTATGGTGAAGCCCAGTCGCGAGTTCGATGAAGAAGAGTTCTCTGATGCTGAACTTGAGGTGATGTCCGAGGTGATGGAGAAGTACGGTGATATGAACTCCGAGCAGCTCATTGAACTGACCCACCGTGAAGGCTCCCTATGGCGCGAGACCGCCAAGGAGCACGGTCTGTTGGAGGACTTTGACCAGAAGCGTGCTAACAGCTCAACTGTGGTGATTGATATGGGACGTCAGCTATGTCCAGATGACCGTGCGTATTACAACGAGACTTTGGAGAACCGCCAGGTGGCCAATAAAATGAGGAGCTAAGCTTATGTACCATACAGGAGAGTTGATAAAATTCTCACCTTTTGTATTCAAAAACGGCAATCAGCCCAAGCCCAAATACTGCATTGTCCTTGGCCAGATTAACGACAAAGTAATGATGGCCAACCTGCCCACATCCAAAGACCATGTTCCTTTAGACGTAATGGTGGAGCATGGTTGTGTTGATATTCCGGAGCGAGGAGTCAATGCCTTCGTGTTCAATCCAAGCGATCAAGTCACCTCGTCATTCCGTTTCCCCCGTCCAACCTTTGTCTATGGCGAGCAGGTGGATGAATATGAGCAGAAGTATTTGGACGAGATGGGTGGAATGGTTGAGCGGTTAGGCCAAATAGAACCATCCCTGTTTCAGGCCATCAAAGCTTGTTTGAAGAAAGCCAGATTGCTAAAAAGAAAATACAGAAAACTTCTGTAGTGTAAATGCCTCGACAGTCACAAAAGCCCTCAAGGAGGCCGGTGAAACCGACTACTGGCTTGACGTGATTCATTCTGCTGGTTATTTTAGTGACGAAGAATACACCTCTCTTGATTCCGACAACAAAGAACTACTTCGAATGTTAGCATCAATAGTAAAGAATTCAAAGAAAGAAGATTAACTTTTAACTTTTAATTTTTAACTTTTAACTGAAAGGTTCTTCCATCAGCCATCATACATCTTCTGACTGCAAGCCTGACGGAACCATGTACCATGGTTTCTCGCTGAAGGTGGCGATACCATCTAAGCGTGCTCTTCTGGAGTGTATCACCCCGGAGATGTTCACCAAAGGCCGCTTGCTGGCCAACAAGTGCCAGAAGATGTACATGGAACTTCACAACAATCCTCCCTTCCCAGCGTGAAAGGATGGTTTGGATGAGGTTTGGAACTGGTTTTCTAATGATAGATCAAGTCTAATAAATTATGAGAATTTAAATATCGCTATAATCAAATGAGTAAGATACATATTCTTTGCCTTTCAGACATACACTTTGACAAGAACGAGCCGGAGAATCAGGGATTGGTCGTGACGGAGTTCTTTCGTGACTTACCGAAAGTCGTAGGTAATATTGATAAGGACAACTTATATTGTGTAATCTCTGGAGATTTGGTTTGGGCTGGTCATATTGACAAATCATATGAAGACTTCTCGGATATTTTTATCAAGAAGCTACAGAAATTTGTTTCTCTTGACCACATCATAGTGGTTGCTGGGAATCATGATTTGAATAGGAATATTCTTAAACAAAAGGACTGGAAAAAGAAACAGGACGATTTCGTCAATTCAAAAGAAGATGAAACAACTTACAATGGATTATTAAAGGAGGAAAAGGATTCGCTAATATTGAGGAAATTCCAGTGTTTCAGTAAGTTTGTAAACGAGAAGCTTCTTATACCGAATTTTAATTTGTTCGGTTATGAGGTGAATATTGTCCCTGAGATAAGTCTATATTGCTTGAACACGGCTTTGTTGTCTAATGGTGACCAAGAAGGCTTTCCCAAGGATTTGGGGAATCTGAGGATTGAAACATCAGGCCTTTATAAATGGGCACAAAAGAATGAGGGCAGAACAAAAATCTTAGTAATGCACCACCCAATCTACCATTTGACCGAATATGCTCAGGCTATCATTGATAATAATATTCGAAAATACGTTAATATTGTTGTTACAGGGCATCTGCACCGTCAGGATTTTAAACAATATTTGGGTGTTGAGCGCGATACAGTTAAGTATTGTTCATCGCCACAATTGTTCAGCGACAAAAAAGACCAGAATGGTTACACATTGATGAATTTTAATGAGAGTCACCTTGATTCTATCCAATACCGCAAATGGTCTACAATATATGAAGAATTTGTTGAAGGAGCCGAATTTACTAGGACACCAGATGGTGTGTTGCTTTTTGAGAAGCAGAAAACAGTAGAAGAAGACTTCATAACAAAAGAACTGGCACAAAATCTCCAAAATAGTCTAACTTCTTATAACTATACACCCTCATGGGTAGATAGAATCGTTTCCAACGTTGCTCCAGGTACATCAGTGAAAGAAGAAGATGCTTTTGTCTGGGATCATGTTAACATAATAAATTCAAGTAAGAATATTCAAATAGTAGGAGGGGCGCAGTTCGGATTGACGTGTTTTGCGCACAAATTGGTTCTTGACGCATGGCGTATCAAGAAAGAACACTGGCTTTATATCAATGGCTTCGATTTGCGTATTAATAATGTACAAACAAGTGTAGACAATATTGCTCGAAACCGAAATATAAATGTTGGGGAAATAAAGACTTTGGTAATTGATAATTGGAATAAGACATATGATGACAAGGACAAGATAATGGAAAAAGTAGCCAAGATTCTTCCTCAAGCAAGAATCATACTACTAAACAATGAGGATGATACATTGTTCTTTGCAGGTTTGAATAACCAAAGTTATGAAGAAGAATACCAATTGTTGTATTTAAGAGAATTGTCAAGAAGAAGCATACGCCAGTTGACTCGTGAATTTATTCAAAGGCAGCATTTTGACGATAATACGGATGGTAAAATACTCGAAAAGCTTATTAGACAAATGATGGAGTTGAACGTTCATAGAACACCAGTCAATTGCCTTCAGTTACTTCTCAATTTTCAGCAGAACTTCGATGCTCATCCAATAGATAGAACGAAGATATTGAAATCTCTTATCATGTTCTTCTTCCTTAAACCTGATTCTTATTTCTATACAGATTCTCTAGATGAGACTGACTGCTGTGTAATCATGGGCAAACTATGTGAGATGCTGATGCGTTCATCTAACGGAACTTATTATCAACGCTATTTCACAGAAGATGATTTCAAAAGGTCAACATCTCCATTAGATGGGAAATATTCAGAGAATACAAGGTTGCGGTTACTAAGAGCTATGCAGGATGCGCAAATAATTGTTCCATATCTCAATTATTTTGAATTCAGGTTCAGTTATTGGGTCTATTTCTTTGCAGCCTATCAAATGTATATTGATGCTGATTTCTACAATTACATGGTTGAACATGAAAAATGCATATATATGCCTGACATTGTAGAGTTTTATTCGGGTATTGATCCTAAATGTGATAGATTAGTCGAGAAGATTATAGCAGAGCTGGTAAATCTTAGCAATGATGTAACAACAAATCTTGTTCCTGAACAGAAGGATCCTTATTCATTATTGAAATTCAGACAAAATCCTGAACTAGATACAAAAACTAAAGAGCAGTTAGAAGCTGGTATTAAAGCATCAAAATTGCCAAGCGAGGTGAAAGATGCCATGATGGATTCGCGAGACGATAATGCCAGACCATTTTTTCAGATGATGAATAATGTGCTTGACCAATACAAAGTTAGGAATATGATGAGTCTTGCTAGGTCTGCTTCACGTGCTATGAGGAATGGCCTACACATTGAAGAATCCAATCGTGTCAAGTTATACGAGGCTGTTCAAACATCATGGATGGCTTTACTGAAAGTTCTTCAGCTTTTAACACCAGGACTTGCACGAACTGGATATGGAGGGCTTGGAGGTGCAAGCTTTAGACTCGTTGGTGAATTTCCTGACGATGTGACAAAGAGAATAGTCTGTGTACTTACTTCATTGCCTTTTAATGTTATTGAATGGTATCGTAATGACGTTTTCTCTGAAAAGAGGTTTTCCATTTACAAAAGTTCAATTATTAACAAAGATACACCCAGTATTTGTCGGCATTTGAATGTTCTTTTACTTATTAGATGTAGGCCAAAGGGATGGAATGAATTGGTAGAGAAATATATTGAAGCAGTTGGTAGGAATTCATTTTATATAGCAGATGTTAAGAATATGTTACATTATTGCTATAGGATTGATGAAATGTCACAACCTGACGAAAAGAGGACTTCAAAGTTATTAGTGGCATGCATTGACAAAATGAGAAAGAGATATACAGATCCTAACAAGGATAAATTTTTTGCGACACGAAAAGTTAATGAACAACCAATGTTGCCGAAGAGAGAAGTCTCTCAATGAAGTCCATTCTCTAATTTAAGCATGATCCAACTTAATCCACAATACGAAGCGATATTCAACCCTCGGAACATCGATGAGGATTGCGATAAGATTGCGGACTTGATCAATGATGTTCCGAGGATGCAGATAAAAGAGATTCTGGCGTTAGGCATGTATAAACAAACCGTTACGCTATATCTTCAACTGCTGCAGTCGATGGTGAATCATTTTGTGGATGATGAGCACTTCTGCTATTTCGATGAGATGTACAGTCCAGAGTATTCCTTGCAATGGATATACGAGGACATTATGAAATGTGACATTGACCGGGAATCAAGAATACTTCTTGAAGAGGACCATAAGGAAATCCTTCTTAGCGAATGCTATGAGGATTATGGCTACCCTTCATACATCAGATAATATCACCAAAGATGCCCATCTTTTTGCAGAACTGGCTTGAAAGTTCACGCCCTAACTATTGTCTCATGTTCATCCATGCTTGGATTCCTTTCAATGCGTGGTTCAGAGACGAGTTTTACGATGCGAATGCACGTAATGGCGACCGTGAACTTATTGACCGGCTAAAGACGCATCCGAACAAGATAAAGAACCGCATTGCTGCACTGCTTTTAGGGCAAGATGAAGATGCTCTGCTTTTTAAGTCGCTGCTGTCCAAGCTCAATACAGAATTAAATGCACATGCCATTCACCAGAATGGGCGTAGAGTGGGGCTTAATACGACCTGTATAGCCGACAATGCGAATAATAGCATGAGCATATCCTCACGAGGCTATGACTATAAGTGTGTCTATAATGTCCGGGCACCAAGGGGAACCAACCGTGTGCGCTGCGAAGTCATCTCCCGCCGTACTGGAGTGACAAAGTATCTGGTAGAAATTCTCGAATGGTCATTGCAGGACTTTCATGCCAACCCTGACTTTCAGGGAATGGAAGAGAAACATAGGGTGAAGCTGGAAGAGTGCTTCATGCTGATAAATCCCAAAAAGCCGGAGGAGATAGTAAAGAGTGTCACACCTAATCCCAATGGTTCCTATACACAACCACGCCACTCAATGACAATAGACGCAGGAAAAGGCTTGTTTGTGGTGAATGATGCCGATAAGGTAAGCATGGTCATTATCCAGCTATTATACAATTTGCGCTGTGCCATTTTTCATGGAGAGGTGGAGCCTACATCCACGAACATGGGCATCTATGAGCCAGCATTTCATGTCCTCAATATACTGAACCAAGAACTTATCTGACTATGTCACATATTGCCAATAAGATTCATACAAAAAACAAAACGCTGATGGAGGTGTTTACAGGTCAGCGTTATAAGATAGATGCCTTCCAGCGAGAGTACCGTTGGCAGCGCAAGCAGATGGAAGCACTCCTGAGTGACCTCAGTATCAACTTCTTTAATAGCTATTCTGAGGGGGACACGATGGAGGATGTCGTCGGGTATGACTGCTACTACATGGGGCCGATAGTCCTTTGTGAGGATGGAAATGACAAGTCTGTTGTCGATGGTCAGCAGCGTCTTACGTCTTTCTCGCTTCTGTTCATCTTCCTGCAGCACCTGCAACAGTGGCTGGAGATAGACGAGGAACTTTTTGTCGATTTCAAGCAATATCTCTACATCAGTAAAGGCGGTCGGAGGACGCTAACCCTTAATGTGCCGTCCCGCAATGAGGTGATGAAGGCACTGATGAATGCCAACCAGCTGCATGAGGTGAAACTGGAGTTCGATGGTCAGAACGATGAGTCCATCGACAACATCCTTGGCCGTTATAGCGACATCCTCGCCCTCTTCCCGGCAGAGTTGCGTAAGGCCTCGTTGCTTCCTCTCTTCATCGAGTGGATGCTTAATAATATCACGATTGTTGAGATTATGGCTTACAGCATTGACAATGCCTATAGCATATTTGAGTCAATGAACGACAGGGGACTGAATCTGAACCCCACAGAGATATTAAAGGCGTATCTTCTCTCCAAGATGTCTGATGACGCGAGGAGCGAGGAGATGAACGATTTCTGGAAAGAGCGCATCAACAGCATCAAGTCAATAGCAGGAAACGATGCCGACGAATCATTCTTCCGTGCGTGGTTTCGCGCCAAGTATGCACAGACCTCAAGAAAAACAGGAGCCGGATCTGAGAATGAGGACTATGAGAACATAGGAACACAGTTTCACGCCTGGCTGAAGGCTAATCAGAAGGAGATAGGCCTGAAACAGCCGCAAGACTTCTATCTGTTTGTCAAGTCGGACTTTGACTTTTATTCTGACGTGTTCATGAAGTTCGTCAGCTTCCAGTCTTCGCCAGATTCTCAACAGGCGTTACCTTTTTATATAACGGCCCAGTACCCTTTGGCAGATTCCCTCTATCAGCCATTGATGTTAGCTCCTATCAACAAGCGTGATATTCAGTCCTGTATCGTAGAAAAACTACGGCTGGTGAATCGCTTCGTTGACATATATATCAACCGACGTACCTTGATGGAGAAATCCATCACCCAGAGTACAGTAAGGAACTGGATGTTTGGCATTACGAAGAATATCCGCAATCTGGAGATCTCTGCTTTAGAAGCAGAACTTAGGAGGACACTTGTCGAGCAGTTCGTTGATGGTGGATTTAATCCACTCGCGGTCAGTTTCTCCTCATCTTATATTCACTATTTCTATGCCCGTATCCTTTATCATTTAGGTAGATATGATGATTTCAAATATCTGCTGAAGAGCCGCAAGCAAGATTCTCTGGTCTTGACGCAGATCTTCGATGAAGATGAATACCCTAATCAGGTTGAAGTTTACCAACCTTTCGAGGAACGGAGATTGACAAATTACTGTCTGATTCATAGGAAAGAGGCAGATGAGTTTTCACAGATTCCAACAGAGAATCGCATATCCTGGCTTTATCAGCATGGTCGCATTCCAGAGATGAGCGAGGACGAAGTAAAGTTAGAATTTACGGAGTTCATTCATAGGCGGATGACGCGGCTGCGGGATTTAGTGGATGAGATCTGGGATTACACGTCAGTTGGGTTAAATCAGTAACTTAAGTTCATGATTACATTGTTTCTTTATGTTTGCATTTCAGAAAGACTGTGGTTTACAAGTTGTGAAAGATTTGGTGGAGGGCGATAAGAATTTGTCGCGCATTTATGGATTCATTCTTTACACAAAGCAAGATCCTTATGTAGCCAAGGTGTTGCGGGATGATGACTTTTGGAAATCACTTGATAGCATCTCTGGTAGTAATTGGCCGATATTCGCAGCTCGACCACTCGAGAAAGGTAAGACTGTCATTAAGGGAGGTAATGGTAATGGTATCGGATTTATGGTCCAGTCTTGGGAAGAACCCGAATCTAATCTGTCTGTTCTGCAAGACTTCGGCTTGAAAGACAGTAGCGAATTACCACAGTTTGTCGTCTTTATGTGGGACGATAAAGATCAGTTGAATTCCGTTTCCATGCCTATTCGTGGTAATGACATTGATACCATTTATCATTCTATAGAAGAAATTGTCAAGACCATTGCCGGAGTAGAAAACGCTATACTTCCGGAGTATAAAGGGACAGAGAATGTCTATAGAAATGTAGTGACTGCCTTTAGTGGATTGAAGTTTAAGTATAAGCTAAAGTCTTGGGGCAAGATAGGAAATCGGATAGCAGGATTCTTAGGAATGTTTCAGTAGCTGTCATGAAATATTCGTGAACATACTATCAAAAAAGATGTAGAATTAAACAAGAATTACAGATAAGAGAGTGACCACTTTTGATGGTTCTTGGAGCAACTCCAACTATGTGTGGCACTCCTTATCAGTTCTAAATAAAAATGTCACAAGATACCATTGCTAACAATAAGCTCATAGAAAACTGAAAAGAATAAGTGTTATGAGTGTAATAAAAACATCAATTGATGGCGTACTAATTATAGAGCCACGCATATTCGAGGATGCCCGTGGCTATTTCTTCGAATCCTTCTCCCAGCGAGAGTTCGATGAAAAGGTGTGTCCTATCACTTTTGTCCAGGACAATGAGAGCAAATCAAGCTATGGTGTCATGCGAGGCTTGCATTTCCTGCGCCAGTACCAGCCCCTGCGCTACATGACCGACCTCCTGCATCATAACCTCCTCACCGTCCCCGACAAGCAGAACGGATTTCTTGGACATCGGGAAGGGGTTAACGTCTGAGACCATAAAAGACTTTGAGAGGCAGATTCCACTTATAGCCTTTCGCAATACGAAGAGTGTGTAGTTATTCAATAATAATAAATGGATAAACATTTAATCGAAATCAGCATTCCTGAAAAATTCAGGGCAATCAATAAGGCAGATATTTGGCTTGATGGTATTACTGTCGTTTCTGGAATTAATGGATGTGGCAAGAGTACCATATCAAAACTGTTGTATCAGACTTATAAATACAGTATCCATTATAATCATTTGATTACAAACGATGTTAATGATAGGTTGAAACCCTATTATGATGTTTTAAACCAACTGTATACGCTTATTACTGTTCATAGACGTCAGGGACCTGTGTATGGTATTCGCAGATGGCGTTATCTGAATAGTTTGGATAATGCCGAAAAATATCTTAAAGATGTAGCGGAACTCTGTGACAATTTCCTTGAATTGGAAAAGCAGGTCAACTCTGAAGGCGATACACTAATGACCGATCGAACATGGAGAATTATGTGGTCATCATTAGGTCGAGAGGGAGACAAAGACCTTGTTTCTAATTTTGATCAACTTCAAGACCAGATGAATTCTGTCATCAAAGATTCCTTAGAAGTATTGCAGGAACGCCCATGTAAAATTCTTCGTAATAAGATTACTGAATATCTGAGAAATGAATTACCGCCAACAATTGAGGTTAGCGAATATGGTGATTCTTTTATTGGAAAGAAAACAAATGCAGTTGCGCTGCCTCATTACATTCAGCGTGTCATTTATCTTGACACGCCCATGATGCTTGGTATTGATCCTTTTAATGGACCGGAGAACTGGGAAGAGTTAAATGCATATTTAAAGGAGCCACTTGGTGGTAACTATGGTGGTATTATAAAAGACACCATTCAGAAGGATATTCTTCATGGGGAGGCTGTCTATGATGAAGATGCAATTGAAGACGACTTAACTTTTAGGCGCGAGGATGGAAAGGTATTTGAGTTGTTTGATTGTGCAACAGGCGTCAAGTCATTCTCTATTCTGCAACTTCTATATAAGAATGGTTATCTAAGGAATGATACCCTCCTTATTGTTGACGAGCCTGAAGCCCATCTGCATCCCCAGTGGATTGTCGAATACGCACGATTGATTCTGCTTTTACATAAGGAGATTGGAGTTAAGTTCTTTATTGCAAGCCACAGTACAGATATGGTGGGCGCATTAAAGGAAATCGCCCCCGTATATGAGGTAGCTGATTTGAATTTCTATGTTGCCGAAGAAACCGATAACTTATGTTACAATTATAGGTATTTGGCAGATGATGTTGAACCAATCTTCGCATCATTTAATAAGTCATACGAGAAACTAGATTACTTCGTAAGTCATGGTAAAGAGCAATAATAGTAAACAGTACATCGAGCATTGGGCCTTAGGTTGTTACTTTACTCCCTGTGTAGCAGATTATATTTCCACAGCGTCTGAAATTCTACATCGTGATTATCCCAGAGAAAACTTAAGAGCATTTGATCATATTTATGCTTGGGATGCAGATAGGTACGAGAACAAGAAATATGGTAATCAGAGTTCAGAAACGGTAGATTTAGTTTTTGGCATGAACTATGGCCAAATATTGATGGTCGAGGCAAAACTTAGTGTTCAGAATGTTGAAAATATAAAAGGTGAAGTTGAGGCCAAGATAAAACATACAAGGGAATATATTGTTTCTTCTGATAATTTCAAGAAAGTTATCGAACCTTCAATAGTGTTGTTTGGACAGAAACGCTTTCATGAACTATATACTAGATACAGAAGGATGCGAAATAACAAGACCGACATCGTTCCAATGACGCTATCTGCTTTTTATGATAAATATTTCGGCACATCCAATAGTGTGGCTGTGTGATATATATGTGCAAACAACGTAGAAGCATGTAACGCCATTAGCAAGGCCGACTTCAAATCCAAGAGTTTCATTGCTCTTAAAGAAGCAAGGAATCTTTATATTGGACAGACTTGCTACATCGTAACGATTATCTAGACGATAAACAATACATATCATTGAATAATGACTGTGTTGAGTTAATAAAGATGTTAACAGCCATCATTAAGAGTATAAAAGATAATCCAAAAGAAAAATAATTGTCAATTGTCACTTTTCAGTTGTCAACTCTGTAAGATTGTCAATTCAATAAAACTGTCAACTGTCAATTTTCAACTATCAACTAAATAATATGGACGTAATAAAGACTGCCATAGATGGCGTACTAATTATAGAGCCACGCATATTCGAGGATGCCCGTGGCTATTTCTTCGAATCTTTCTCCCAGCGGGAGTTTGATGAAAAGGTGTGTCCTATCACTTTCGTGCAGGACAATGAATCAAAGTCCAGCTACGGCGTGATGCGAGGCTTGCATTTCCAGCACCCTCCGTTTACCCAGAGCAAACTGGTGCGTTGTGTAAAAGGCGCTGTTCTTGATGTGGCAGTGGATATACGTAAAGGCAGTCCTACATATGGCCAGCATGTAGAATGCTTGCTTTGTGCCCATGATGAAGAAGGTATTCGCATCGCAGATACGAATTAAGCAAAAATAGGGCTGTAACTTGGAAATATTCAAATAATATTTGGATTATCATTTATTTCTTCGTACCTTTGCAGCCGAATCAGTGTCTTGGTCACAGATACTGCTGGATATCAGCGTTGAAGATGAAGCACGATCACCATATTGTTTCC
>OCTW011571163.1_pt1 | contig 19958 bp, 17 predicted proteins | sample 1539671 | NCBI WGS metagenome assembly OCTW01 (sample SAMN02144230, study PRJEB22623) | gut metagenome | biome: sheep rumen | host: Ovis aries | place: New Zealand
TTATTAAAACACATAATATCAAAGAGAAAGTTATCTTCACAGGTTTTATTAAAGAAGAAGAAAAAATTAGCTTATATCAAGATGCAGAAGTATTTGTAAATCCAGTTAAATATATGGGTGGAGTATCTTTAACAGTTTTTGAATCAATTTTATCAAACACACCAGTAATAGTTACAAAAGAATCCGGAGAATTAGTTGAAAAAATAAATGCAGGTACTATTGTTGAATATGGAAACATTGAACAGATTACAAATGCAATTATAAATATAATTGAAGATAATCAATTAAAACAAGAGCAATTAACTAACGGTAAAACATACATTTATGAAAATTTATCATGGAACACCGTATCAGACAAAATTTTAAACATTTATCAAGAGGCTATTAGGTGATATTATGACTAACATACTACTTATCTGTCATGATATACCTTCAATGACTGTTGGAGCTACTTTACCCATATATCACTTAATAAAAAATCTTGGTTCAAAATATGATATTAACTTATTATGTTTTGATAGTGGCAAATACCCTATAAGCAACATCCAAAATGAATTAAACGATTTTAAAACCATTGAAATTCCCGAATATCTATCATTTACTAAACAATTGACATACACTATTAAGAATATGATTAGTTTAGATAATTTACATACCCGTAGTTTACTTAATTATTATTATCATAAAGATATGAATACACTTATAAAAAATAATGTTGAAAAATCAGACATAATAATAACAGACATGCCTATGGCATTTTATGCAAAAAATATTAATAAACCAAAGATTGTCTATGCTTTTGATGCTGTAAGTGATTATAATCATAAAATGTACAAAAAATCAAATACAATACCTAGTAAAATCTACTGGTATTTGAATTATTTGAAAATTCACAATTATGAAAAAGTATATAATAAATTTAACAGTTGTATAGTGGTTAATCAAAAAGATAAAGAATTACTTGAAAAAGATATTCACATCCCAATTGAAGTAGTTCCCAATGGTGTTGATACTGAATTTTTTAAAAATTCAGAAAAACAAGAAAAAACTAAGCTTGTATTTTTAGGAGATATGAGTACACCACCAAACAATGATGCTGTAAGATATTTTATGGAAGAAATTTATCAATCAATCATGAAAGAAACAGCAATAGACTTTTTCATTGTTGGAAGAAACCCTTCAAATTACATTTCAGAATTAGATAAATATGAGAATATACATGTAACAGGACCTGTTGAAGACGTACGTGATTACTTACCTAGAGGAACAATATTCATTACTCCAATGGTATCAGGTACAGGTATTAAAAATAAAATTTTAGAAGCTATGAGTATGAAACTACCTGTAGTTTCAACAAGTATGGGTATAAGTGGAATTGATGCAGAAGAAGACAAAGAATATTTATGTGCTGACAATAACATAGAATTTAAAGAAAAAATAATAAAATTAATAAAATCTCCCCAATTACAATTGGATATAGGAAACAATGCTAGAATTTTCGTAGAAAATAATTATTCATGGGTTACCTCTATGAAAAAAATTGAAGAACTTATTAATGAACTAATTTAGTCTTAATATAGTCCTTTATATAACATGAGAAACATAAATATAAATGATTATAAAAGTAATATAAGGGAATTAATTTAATAAAATAATCAGGGATTGTTAATATGAAAGTATCTGTTGTCATACCAGCGTTAAATGAAGAAGGAATTGTTGGTAAAACTATAAAAAGTGTACCTGCTGATGAAATTATAAATGCAGGTTATGATCTTGAAATAATTGTTATAAATAATAATTCAACTGACAATACTGCTCAAGAAGCACAAGAAGCTGGAGCCAAAGTTATACTTGAAACAAATCGTGGTTATGGAAATGCTTATAAAAGAGGATTTAAAGAAGCTGATGGTGATATAATTATCATGGGCGATGCTGATGGTACTTATCCTTTAGAACAAAGCATGGATTTTATAAATTACTTAGTAGAAGATGACTGTGATTTCGTTATTGGTTCCAGATTTAAAGGAAAAATAGAAGATGGAGCAATGCCTTCATTACATCAATATATAGGCAACCCTATGTTAACTAAAATGTTAAATATATTATTCCACGCCAATTATTCAGATACTCATTGTGGTATGAGAGCATTTACACGAGAAGCTTTAGAAAAAATGAATTTAACTGCCCCTGGAATGGAATTTGCTATAGAAATGGTTATCGAAGCATCAGAAAAAAACCTTAAAATTAAAGAAGTACCTATATTATACAGAAAACGTGGCGGTGGAGAAGCAAAGCTCAATTCATTTGGAGACGGATGGAGACATATTAAATATATGTTACAACGTAAATTCAATTAATCCATTTTTTCACTATTTTTATTTCTAGGAGATATGTTATGAAAATTGCTTTTGTATATGATACTGTTTATCCTTGGGTAACTGGAGGGGCTGAAAAAAGAATATATGAACTAGGTAAACGTCTTGTAAATCGTGGAAATGAAGTTCATATATTTTCTTTAGGTTATTGGATGGAAAAAGAAGAATATAAATCCAATGAAACACTAATTTATGAAGGAATGACACTTCATAGTGTAGGAAAACCATCAGATCTTTATACTGATGATGGAAAAAGATCTATAAAAGAAGCTTTATACTTTGCAAGATGCATTTCAAAAGTTGATTTTGATGGTTTTGATATAGTTGATTGTCAAGGTTTCCCATATTTTTCATGTTTCAGTACTAAATTTAAGATATCTAAAAATACCCACTTAGTTATAACTGTTCATGAAGTTTGGAACGATTATTGGTATGAATATCTAGGTAAAAAAGGCTTTTTTGGAAAAATTATCGAAAACAGAATGTTTCATTTAACTGATAACATAATTTGTGTATCCGAAATGACTAGAGATAATATGCTTAAAATCCATAAACCTAAAAATAGCACTATAATCCCAAATGGAGTTAATTCAAAAGAAATTATTTATTTAGATCCTCAAAAAGATTATTGTGATGTTATTTTTGCAGGACGTCTTATTCCTGAGAAAAACGTTGAATTATTAATAAATTCTATTAAAAAGGTTACCTTAAAACATCCCTATGTAAAATGTTATATCGTTGGAAACGGATCAAATGAAGATAAACTTAAAAAACTTACTAAAGGTTTAAACTTGGAAAATAATGTTTTCTTCAAAGATTTTTGCAAAAATCAAAAAGAGCTATATAGTTTAATAAAAAGTTCAAGTATATTCGTATTACCTTCCACAAGAGAAGGTTTCGGTATCGTTGTTTTAGAAGCTAATGCATGTGGTATTCCAGTTATAACCATTGATAGTCCTATGAATGCTGCTAAAAACTTAATAACATCTAAAAATGGTTTTATTATAGATAATGATAGTGACCAATTAGCAGAATTAATATCTAACTGTTTAACTAATGGAATTGAACTTTCCCTTAGAGATAGCTGTAGACAAGTAGCCAAAAAATATGATTGGGAACACATAACCACCACTCTTGAAGATTACTACTTTAAAATCATACATGAATAGGAATAGTTTATTTAAAAGAAAATATATACAATAATAAATAAAATTTGAAATAAACCTAGTATTATATGATAAAAAAACCCTTTATGGAGTGTAACTATTATGCAAGATTATAAATTAACTAGAAGTTCCCCTTTCAGACCAGGTATCCGTGTTAATACAAATGATTTTGTGGGTCATGAAGAATTGATTTTAGATATGATTAAACTAGTTAATCCTTTGATTGAGGGTTAAATCATCAATTACTATCTTGTAGGAAATAGAGGAATGAATAATTTAAACATTAAACAACGTTTTTATGATGATTCTTATCTTAATGAGTTAATTAAATATATTGTTTAATATGAAAAACACTCCGATATACACCAATATGATAGAAACATGTTTTATTTTCTAAGTTTAGGAGAATACCAGCAGCACTTACCTAAAATTTTGTTAGTTTTTTTTATTTTTTTTAAAAATATTTTATTATATTACTCTTTTTTCATTGAATATTATTAGATTAAAGTTGTTTTAAAATTTACTCCTAAACTTTTACTCCTATGACCTGAATAAAGTATATTAATGTATAATTGAATTAATTTAAGAAAAAATAGGTAAACATAATATTTATTAAATTAATAACTAATTATAGTAAAATAATTATTTCATAGTTTTTTCCAAGTAATTATATCTGAGGTTATTATATTGAAAATTATACAAACTCCTGTTCGATTTTATCCATTTATTGGCGGTGTAGAAAAATATGTCTATTATGTTTCCAAAGAATTAGTCAATTATGAGGATTGTGAAGTAAAAGTTATTTGTGCTAATGAACCTAAAGGAAATAAACCTCATGAAACCCATAATGATATAACTATTCAAAGAATACCTTATTTCGGAAAAATTGCCAATACAAATATCACACCATCTCTTCCATTTACACTATTAAATGAAGATTTTGATATTATTCATACACATGTACCAACACCATGGAGTTCTGATTGGAGTAATATTATTACAAGAATCAAAAACAAACCATTAGTCGTGACATATCATAATGATATTATAGGAACAGGAATTGCAAATACCATAGCAAACGTTTATAATAAAACCGGACTAAAATTGCTCTTAAATAAAGCCGATAAAATTATTATAACACAGGATGACTATATAAACTCAGAACACTTACAAAATTATAAAGATAAAATAGTAACTATCCCTAATGGAGTAGATACTCAGTTATTCAAACCAAATGATACCAGAACACGCCATCAAATATTTTTCTTAAGCGTACTGGATAGATTCCATAAATACAAAGGATTAGATTATTTACTTGAAGCATTAATTACTGTTAAAAAAACAATACCTGATGTTAAATTAGTTATCGGTGGAAAAGGTGAATTGCTTGAACATTATATCAAAAAAGTTAAAGATCTGAATATTAAAGATAATGTTGAATTCTTAGGATACTTAAGCGATGAAGAAGTCATACAATATTTTGCAACAAGTGAATTATTTGTTCTTCCATCAATTTCTTCACTTCAAGAAGGTTTTGGAATTGTAGTATTAGAAGCTCTTAGCTGTATGACACCTATTGTAAGTACATCGATTGTTGGAGTTTCTGATGATGTTATACGTACCAACAGTGGAATTATTGTTGAACCAAAAAATGTAGAACAGTTATCTGAAGCCATGATTAAAATCTTATCTGACAAAGAACTGCAATTAACTATGGGTAAAAATGGTCGTGAACTTGTACAAGATAAATATGAATGGAAACAAATTGCTCAAAGTATTCATAATCTTTATGAGGAATTATTATGAACATATGTTACATAACTAATCTTTATCCACCAGCAATACTTGGTGGAGCGGAAATCATGGTAGAAAAAATGGCTAATAAATTAGCTAAAGAGGGCAATGAAATTACTGTCATTACAACCAGTACCGATAATGATGAACATTTAGTTCATAAAACTAATATTACAATATATCAGATAAATACTACCAAATTATATCCGGTTTATAAACAGACCGAAGCATCACCATTAAAAAAACCTTTATGGCATATACTAGATTTATGGAATGAAAATACTCTTAAACGTATTAAAGAAATTATAACTGAAAACAACATTGACATTATCCATATAAACAACTACAAAGGTTTATCTTTATCATGTTTTAAAGCTGGACATGACTTAAATATTCCAGTAATATTTGAATCACATGATTTTTCATTAATATGTCCTAGAGCCAACCTTATACGAGGAAATAACACCTTATGTGATGGAAGAAACTATATATGTGATAAATACGTTCAAAAACAAAAGCAATTAATCGATAACTACGTTGACTTACTTATTTCACCATCCAATATGATGATAAATGAGTTTAAAAAAAATGGATTATTTACAGACACCCCATGTATTAAAATACCTTTAGGAGTAGAATATGAAAATATCAAGTCATCCAAAACTTATGATATTATCGACATAACATATATTGGAACTTTAGGAAAACATAAAGGTGTACATATACTTATTTCAGCATTTAAACAGATTGATAATGAAAATATTAGATTACATCTTATTGGTAAAGGATATGATGAAGAAGAATTTAAAGAAATGTCTAAAGATGATAAAAGAATCATATTTCATGGCTTTGTAGACAACAAAAATATAAGGGATTATTACAATAAATCAAACATTATAATTATTCCTTCTACCTGTTATGATAATTCTCCTCTTGTTATTTATGAAAGTTTTAGTACAGGTACCCCTGTAATAGGAAGTAAAATTGGAGGAATACCTGAACTCATAATAGATGGAAAAAATGGATTATTATTTGAGTCCGAGAATATTGAAGATTTAAAAAATAAACTTTTAAATCTTATAAAAGACAATAATTTATTAAAACAAATGGAAGAAAATGCCTTGAATACATTACCTCCAAATTCCATGGATGTGATGATTAACAAAATTAAACAAGAATATACTAAATTATTAGACAGGTAATAAAAATGAAAATTAATAATATATTCACTTTAAATGATTGGAAATATAATGAATTTCTATTCGTTATCATATTAATCCAAGTTTTAATGTGGATAGTAGGTTTGTTATCTTCAAATAGTATTCATATTCCTATTTTCAATGATATTATAACATTATTATACCTAGGTTTCATCCCAGGCATAATTATATTAAGAATATTGAAATTACATGATTTAGGAAACACCTTTACTACATTACTGAGTGTTGGATTAAGTATTGTTTCAGTAATGCTTATTGGTTTATGTATGAATCAGATATATCCATGGTTTGGAATATCAAAACCGATTGAAAATATACCATTATTAATAACTTTTACAATTTATAATATGGTTTTATTAATTTTATCATACAGGGATAAAGAATTTCACGTGGAAAATGATTCAAAACTTAGTTTTGATTTGATAACATCAAATCAATTTTTATGTTTAGCATTATTACCATTAATAGCCATAATTGGAGCATACACACTCCAATATTATCAAAATAATAGCATACAAATATTATTATTACTCCTTATTTGTACATTAGTTATATCTATGGCTTGGGGATATCTAAAAAAGGAATATTATCATATTGCTATATTCAGTATAGCTATATCCATATTGTATTATAGTGTATTGATTTCAAATCACATTTGGGGTTATGACATATTTTTTGAATATCAATTTGCTACTTATGTAATTAAAAATGGTATTTGGGATTATACCTGGCCTCATGCATATAATGCAATGTTAAGTGTAGTAATGTATGCACCAATATACAGCAAACTATCAGGAATGACGTTAACATGGGTTTTAAAATTTATTTATCCATTCTTATTTTCATTAATAAGTATTGGTCTTTATAAAATTTTTGAAAAACATACTGGAACTAAAATTGCATTCCTTGCAGCATTCTTTTTTGTTGCTTACAATGGATTTTCCTATGGTTGGATGGTTCAAATGGCAAGACAACAAATTGCTGAGATATTTCTTGTATTATTAGTATGGCTAATGATTAACAGGAAGATTCCACAAAATAAGCGTAAATTCTTATATTTACTCTTCGGTATAGGTTTAATTGTATCACATTACAGTATTACCTATTTATTCATGTTTATGTTATTAGCTACAATAATTACCATAACATTCTTATCCAGTGGTTTTGGTAACATTGCAAACAATATATTGATTAAATTAGGTGCAAATAAAAAGTACTTCGGAGAATATTTCAAGATACAAAATCAAACAATTAGTTTGCCTCTATCGATATTCTTCATAGGATTTATAGTAGTATATTACTCACTAACAGCAGATAGTAAACCTATAGGATCATTATTTGATGCTTTAAGAATTGTATTTAAAAATATTGCCAATATAACAACTAGCGGATCATTTAATCCAATTTTATTAATAGCTGCTATCGGTGCATTATTAATATTAATTACAATATTATACAAAATTTATAAAAAAATATCCGTAGACAAAGATATTGATTCAATTAAGTCAAATACAACTATAAAAGATTATATCACAAAACTAACTACAATGAGCCTTAAAAGAAAAGAACTCATTATCGTAGCTTTAACCATAATCATGATTCTACAGATATGGTGGCCATTCAGATTTATGAATATTGTTAGTATAAATGCTCATAGAGTAATTAATCTTTCAATATACTTTGTTATAATCGGATTTATAATGAATATAATTAATCCAAAGTATTACCACTTTACAAAGGAATATAACATATTTGCTATATTTAATTTAATAATTTTAGGTTTTGGTATATTTGTACCAGCTTTCAGAGATCAGTTAAGTTTACAAAGGATTTATGAAGTAACATTTGTGGTATTAGCACCATTCTGTGTAATTGGTATGTATTACATATTAAATTCAACTATTGACCTCATTAAATCCATACCAACTCATCAAAGAGTTAATATATCCTTTAAAACTATAGGGATATTCATGGTATTATTCTTTATACTAAATACCGGATTAATTGACTATAGTGTTGGTCAAGTTTCTACTTTACCTCTTGATACAAGTATGGATGCACCAATATTCTCACAAGGAGAATATGCCAGTGTTACATGGTATCGTGACAACGTAGGAAACAATAGTACAGTATTTTCTGATGCATTTAGTAACATACTCCTGTACTGGCTAAATGATATACGAACAACAAATCCAAAAAATATGTCAGATATGTACTATGGAAGTTATCTTTACCTGCGTTCGTACAATATAGCTCAGCATACATTCCTATATGGAGCGGGTAATTATATACCACTAGATGAGGGTATTGAAAAATCAGATAGAATTTATGATAATGGAGATTCTCAACTATACTTCAGAATAAGACATTAGGGGAGATACAATGGATAAAAAAACTAAAATATTATTTACACATAATACAGCAATGTGGTACAGAATTCCATTCTTTAATAAAATATCCAAATTATGTGATTTAGATCTTGTATTTACTCATATCAATGTTATAGAAGAAATTTATGATAATTCAGCAGATAATAATATTGCAGGACTAGAAAATGTAAATTACACTGTACTTGCCAATAGCCATGGTTTTGCAAAAGGATTAATAAGTAAAGCTAGAACTCCCCATGATATTGTTATTGGTGGTAGTTGGGATACATTTCAAGAAATATTGGAATCAATAATCCTTTTTAGCATTACTAAAATGAAAAAAATTCCTTTTGTTATTTGGAGAGAAGACTGGGATTGGGAAAAAAAAGAATCATTTAAAGAAAAATTACTCAAGATTATCATCAAGTATTTGACACGACATGCTGATGCAATACTAGTACCCGGTACTCCCCATAAAGATTATTTTAAAAAATTGGGTGTTGAATCATCAAAAATACATATTATGCCAAATGTAAGTAATATAACCGGATATGATTCCAGTATTACTAAATCAAAAACTAATAAAAAGATATTATATGTTGGTAGATTAATACCGCGTAAAGGTGTTGAATATCTCCTTGAAGCTTATCAAAAAATAGAAAATACTTTAGACAATACAGAATTAATTATTGTTGGTACCGGTGAAAGTGAAAATAAATTGAAGAATTTTGTTCAAAAAAACAATATGAAAACAGTTACTTTTACAGGAAAAATTGAAAATGAAGCACTTACCGATTACTATCAAAACAGTAATTTAGTTGTAATACCTTCAATTAATGAAGGCATGGGTGATCCATGGGTATTTGTTTTAAATGAAGCCATGTATTTTGCTAATCCAGTTATTGCAACTGATGCTGTTGGTGCAAGTAAAGATATGATAAAAGATAATGGTTTTATAGTTCCTGAAAAAGATTCAAATGCATTATTTGAAGCTATGTTTAAAATATTAAGTAATCAGGAATTAGAAGATTCCATGAGTATACAATCCAAAAAAATTATTGATAACCAATATCAATACTCCAACATGGTAAATTCCTTTGTTGAAACTATTGATTCATTAAATTAAAGAATTAATCATCTTAAAAAAAGAAAGGTGGTTAAATATTAACTTTTTTTTAGCTAATATAATCAATTACAGCATTAACTATCCTATTTACATTATTATCAAAGATATAACCATATCCATGACTCGTTAAATACTTATCAGGATAAGCTATTCCTGTGAAACTACTTGGACTATAGTTATCATCATGTGCTCTTTCTAACCATTTTAAACCAGTGATATCTTTAGATGTATTAGAATTATATAAAACAAAAACCATTCTATTCTCTTTTTGTCTCATGAAACTCCTTGTACACATATCATAGATAACACCTGCATCTGCACCACCAAATATAGGAACTAATACCCCATTAATTGGCATTACAGAATTCCAAATTACATTATTGTGTGAATTTGGTCCATAACCTGCGTATACTGCAGTATAACCTTTAGCTTTAAATGCACTGATTAACGTATTTATAAATGCTTTATCTTTAGATTCACTATATATTACATCGCTAGTCAAATATATTTTCCTGGTTTTAGGATTTGATGGATGCATTACAGCCCAATTATAAACTCTAGTAGTAGAAACAAGATAAGTTGTTGTACATACTTCCATTGTACGGGCATATGTATAAATTAGATTATAATATCCTAATTTTCCTAAACTAGTAGTTACATATGATTGAGCTGAACCAGACTGTAACATATACTTTAATGATATATTTCCAAAGTTCAATATTTCAGATATTTGATACTTACCTGCTTTTATGGTATCAGTCTGTGAACTTGGAGCTTTGAAATGAAGGTATGCGATACTTTGTGATCCTTTATTATTTTTTACATTTTTTACAGCCTGAATCATCAAAGCTAATAAATCCTGAATAGGAATATTATCTCCAGCTATAGTTACATTTTTTACTATATTATTTGATTCAAAATATGTTCTTAACTCTATTGCTGCAGATTTAATTTGACTAAATGTATAAGAAGGTTTTATTAGTTTAAGCGATAATTTACCTTCTTTTGAATTGAAGTTAGTAGAACCCTCATAATATACAGTTACATTATATGTTTTATTAGTCAAATGACTTGTATCATAAACAAAAGTGGCCTGACCATTTTTTACATTAACTGTTCCAACGGTAATTCCACCTACCTTAAATGACACCTTACCTTCTGAAATAGAACTATTATCTACAGTACTAGTTAATTTAGATTTTAATGTAACAGAAGTTCCTACTAATGCAGTTAAACTTGTTGTTACTATTTTAACTGGTGCTTTTTTAATAGTTAAATAAGCTGTTGTTGATTTAGAACTACTATATGTTGAATCTCCACCATATACAACAGTTATTTGATATTTTTCTGCTTTATAATCATTAGAATTTATTTTACATGCCACTATTCCATTAGACACTGCAACATTACTTGCAATAGTTACACCATTAAGTTTTACAGATGCTTTCCCACTTTTAACATAAGTATTAGTTGCTATATCAATAACTTTAATATCTAATGAAAACTTATTACCATAAGTTGCTGTTTTATTATTAACAACCACTTTTGTCCCATGTTTTACTAAAACTAATGAATTTGATGAACTTGATGACTTATAATTTGTAGTTTCACCATAAACCACGGTTACAGTATAATTTTTAGCACTCAATTTAGATGTATTATACTTTAAAGAAGCTTTTCCATTAGTTATAGTTGCTTTACCTATAGTTTTTCCACTTACTTTAAATGCTACTGTACCTTTATTTACGTAAGTATCCGTATTATCATTAACAACTGTTGCCTTAAGCGTTACAGTTTCTCCAACTATAGATTTAATATAAGGTATCGAAATAGTCACAGGTGCTTTTTTAATAGTTAAATATCCTGTACCTGATCTAGAGGAAAGATAAGCTGAATTTCCCCCATAAACTGCTGTTAAATTATACTTCTTTGAAGATAACTTAGATGTATTTAGTATAACAGAAGCTTTCCCATTATTAACATTAATAGAATCACCATAAGTAATTCCATTAACTTTTATAGATACTTTACCACTTTTCACATATTTATTAGTGTTAGTATCAATAACAGTAGCTGTTAAAGTGATTAGAGATCCATAAGTTACATTTTTACTTGAAATTGTAATTTTTGTTGAATTTTTAGTGATTGAAGCACTTAATGAATTTGATTTTTGTGAATTTTTTGAGTTTAATGATTGATTATTAGTGTCTTCTACTGCTACTGCATCTATACTTTGAATATCTGATTGATAATTTTTATTTGTTGTCTCAACACCACCAGACACATCACTAATATGACTTATATCATTATTAGTAACTGTTTGATTGGAATCTGCTGCAGAAATTGCTGAAATTCCAAGTAGTGTTATACAAATCATTAGTACTAATAATAGTACTTTCTTAATATTAACAACTCCTTTTATATAAATAAATTAATTTCGTATATGATTAATTTATTTGAATTTATCATACCTGCCAAAGTATGTTACTATTAATATTTATTACGAATTTTATTTAAAAGTATTTATTTGAAAAAAAGAGTAAAAAGAGGTTAAATCAGCTAAAACTTGTTTTTTAAGGCGTTGAGATATAATTTTGTGATTTGATAAAAGTATTTTGGTAGATTCAAATAATAATTATTCTTATGTTTTTTAATAAATTGTAAATTTGTCTTAACATGATTATATTCTGTTTTGAATGTTGAACTTCTATGCCTTGACATTCCAACCTTGTGCCAAATGATAGAATCCATAACCGTTACAACCCTATATCCTTTATTTTTTACCTGCATTGCCAAATCGACATCTTCACATCCGAAAAAGAAACTTGTATCTAAATTATCTTCAGGTATTGCTTCCGTTTTTATCAGAACCCCTGCACCGGATACCCAATCACAATCTATTACATTACCACTCATGTCATAATAATCTTCATCCATTATACTATGATGACCAGGATAATGTTCAAGGTCAACAACACTTCCAATACACCATATAGTTTCATGAGAACCTTCATAATCATAATAATAAAATTTAGGTCCCACTATTCCTATTTTATTATCACTTACTGCAACATCCACCATTTTCATTAAGAAATCAGGTTCTACTATAGTATCATTATTAAGTAATAAAACATAATCAGGATTATCATATTTTTTAGTGTAATCCATTGCTATATTATTACCTCTTGCAAATCCATAATTATCATAGTTTTCTATTAATAATAATTTTTTAGAATCATCCGTAGTTATATTATCATATTTCGTATTTAATTCATCTTCTTTTACATGAACCAGTTTAATAGGTTTATTTTCTTGATACTTAGTATATCTTGTATTTACTTTAATATTTCCAGAACAATACTCTTTTATTTTATCTATTGAATCATTTGTTGAATGATTATCAACTACTATTACATTATAATTGGGATAATTTATCTGATATAATGATTCCAATGCTTCTAATGTATCATCATATCCATTCCAATTGAGTAATATTATAGAAACTAATGGTTTATCCATTATTATCCCTCATTATCTAAGATTCTTTCTATATGTTTAAGTAACCTTTCTCCAGCATGTTCTAAAGTCCAATATGATCTAACATACTTGATTCCATTTAATGATAGTCTTTCCCATAACTGTTTATCATTAGATAATTTAACTATTGCACGTGCAAAGTCTTTTTCATCACGCTGAGTTAATAAACCTGTTCTATTATGAAGTACAGATTCCCTTACTCCACCTTCTTTTACACCCACCACAGGTGTTCCACAACTCATTGCTTCTATAGGAACATAACCAAAAGGTTCAAGATATGGTGCATATACCACTAATTTAGCTCTATTATACAGGTCAATTAAGTCTTCATCAGGTATTTGTGATAAAATATCTAATTTTACCTTTTTTTCTTCTGCTAAATCTTCTAAAAATTCTACCCATCTTTCATCACTATTATTACCAACTATAACTAGTTCTGGTCTTTCTTTTTCAGGTATATGTGCTATTGATTTAATTAAAAAATCAAATCCTTTTGGAGGAATACATGTTCCAACAGATAATACAAAATTTTCTCGTTCTAAATTTAATGGCTTGAAAATATCCGTATCTACACCAATATACGAAACATAAGCATTTTTTCCATATTGTTTTAGTATTGATTCATGACTAAAATAAGAATTTGCCAATAAATTAGTTGAATATTCTGCCAATTCCTGATCACGTTCATAATCTCTTGTTTCTATATAATTTATTGCATATTCTGCAAAAGGCTTAATTAATGGATGATTAAAGAATCCTATTTTTTCTTTTTGATTATTTACAACCGTTAATATCTTATCTTTCCTGATAGGCTGTTGACAATAATATAATGTTGGTTTTGTTAGATATTTGAGTATTGCTGGTGTCATAGTAAATTGATCCTGTTCACAATAAACTATGTCATAACCAGAATCATTTAGCATTTGAGCTATTTCTTTTTCTGCTTTCATTACATTATTTACTGAAACTCTTCTTATAATTGCTGGTACATAGCCAAACATGGAATATAATCGTTCCCTAAAGAAACTTTTTTTAACCTTGAATTTAATGACACTACTTGCTACTGGTTCAAGTGGCAAATATTCTTCATTAGCTGTTTCAGGTATAAATACATCAACAATATGTCCCTGTTGTACCAAATACTTTATATAAGTATATAATGATCGCTTTGCACCACCTGATGGCAAATTATGAAATACTGCTATTTTTAATTGTTTATTTTCCATTAAAATCCCCTAAATCGGTTGATGTTTATAAACCCTTTATTAATCCATTTAATAAAGCTTTTGAATATTCTCTATTCTTTATTATATTTGTAAGTGATTCTTTTATAACAAATAATATTATGTATATGATAAATTTTAGAAGTTTAAATCCTTTTGTGAATTTTTTCATATATTTTATCCTATTTCTTGTATGATAATATATTCTTCTCATTGAATGAATTGAAGCACCTTCTTTATGATATATACAACCATAATCAGCAACTCTTAATTTATAACCCTTATTACGTGTTCGTGTAGACCAATCAACATCTTCCCAATACATAAAATAGGATTCATCCATTAAACCTACTTCTCTAAGTACATGTAATGGCATTAACACGCAAGACCCTGTAATAAAATCAAATTCATCTATTCCAGAACTGGTTATTGCACTACATTCCCCATGAACTAAGTCAACCAGTCCTCCACCAACAGTTTGTATTTTCTTATTATTATCATAATAGTAAGTGTTTATTCCAACAAAACCATTTTCATCAGACTGCTTAACTTTATCAATTAAACCATTTATAAAATCAGAACTAACCACAGTATCATTATTCAATAACATCACATATTCCGATAAATTATTGTTCATGATATATCTAAGTGCTACGTTGTTTCCACCAGCAAATCCTGCATTATTATCATTTAATATGAATAATAAATTAGTATTAAGATTTTTCCGGTAGGTATCTAATTGATTGACTGCTATAGTTTCTGATGAATAAAATCCATCATTTTGAATATAAGATGTTAATTCATCTATTGATTCTTTTCTTGAATTATTATCCACCAAATAAATATCATAATCAGGATAATTCACATTTTTTAATGATTCCAAACATTCAATTGTATCTGTTGCACCATTCCAGTTCAATAATATAATTGCAACCTTATTCAAGAGCCAATCCCCTCAAAATATATTATTTTTCATTATCTTTATCCATTATATAAACTTCAACCATATCATCCGCTGGTTTCTGATATTCAATTGTATTATCCAAATAGTTTCTCATCACTACTTGTGCATTTTTAGTAGCATTTTTAAATGTTTCAGAATCTAAAGCCATTTTTATACCAAATCCGACGGCAATACCACCTAAAAATAATAAAATATTCTTTACATTATCATTATTATTATTATGATGAGAATTTGCCATTTTACTAAGCTCTAATAATTTATCATAATCAGCCATGTTAATCACCTAAACTTCTTTATTATAATTATGTATTTAATTTATTATATAATAATAATAAAAATACATATAAACATAAATTTTTCAAAGTGATACTATGGACCAATACACCAAATACCATTACAGATTCGAAGATTTAAAGGAAAATAAGGGAATAAAACGAGTAGATATAATATTACATGACGATGATGAAATGACCATTGAATATAGTGGTAAAAAAGGTTTTTCAACTGAAGGTTTTGAATATCCCTTATTTAATAAAAAAGAAAAAGATGAACAAACAAGCTGGTTTATATACCGTGTTGAAGAAATTATTGATGAAGATTTTGAACTACTTGATGAATTAAGAATGCCAATTGAAGCTGATGAAAAACAAATGACACATAAAATTAGAAAACAAGTAGAAATATATTGTTATAAAGAAGAATAAGATTTTTATAGGAGTTTAATATGAAAAAATTTACGTGCATATTCCCAGGATTATATAACTACATTCTAACAAAAGATGTTGGAATGATTCCATACACCTTATCCTCTGAATATGATACCAAAATTGTCACCTACAACAATGATGATTATACATATATGAACTCTTTATTATTGAAAGATAATTTCAACTTAGAATATTTAGCTAATACAGGAAATCAAAAAAAGGATATTGTTAATTACATTAAAGATAACGCTAAAGATATTGACATCATACAATTTTATCATCTTCGCTATAATGAACTTCCATTATACGTATTTTTTTACAAATTATATAATAGAAAAGGACATATTTACTTAAAACTTGACTCCAATAATGAAATGATTGATTTTCTTGTTAAACGTAAAGGTTTTTTACCCAGTATAAGACGTTTATTTATGAAGATTGTGTTCAGATTTATTGATACAATAAGTATCGAAACAAAACACAATTATAATACACTTAAAGAAAGTCATTTAATCAATAAAGACTCTTTAATTTACATACCAAATGGTATAATGAGTACTGAAATTCCAATAAATAAAGAAAAAATAATACTTTATGTAGGTAACATTGAAAAGAAAAATAAAAGAATTGACAAACTTATAGATACTGTTAAAAAGATTGATTTAAAAGGATGGAAATTAGTACTAATAGGCGAAATTAAAGAGGATATTCAAGAATATTTCATAGAAGACATGAAGCCAATAGTGGAATATAAAGGATACATATCTGACAAGAAAAAACTTGCCGAAGAATACTCAAAAGCAAGCATATACTGTTGCCTATCCGAAAAAGAAAGCTTTGGAATATCAACACTAGAAGCAGCCTATCATGGAAACTATATCATAAGTACTGATGTAGGTGGAAGTACCGACATACTGGAAAAAACAGAATATGGAAAAACAATCAATAATAACCTGGACAATCTTCCAGAAACACTTCAAGAGACCATTAATAACTGGGAGACTATAGAAAAAGATCCAAATAAAAATAGAAAAATCATCAATCAGACATTTAACTACAATAATATCTGTGAAGAATTAATAAAAAAATTTGAAAAATAGTTACTTTGAAGTTTTCTATGAAAAAATCAAAGTAGCTCGAAAAATTAGTTAACCATTCTGCCCATGGAATCAAGAACTGCACTACTTACTCCAGGGAAAGCAAAAATCATAGAGTTCAGTTCATCAATTGTAACTTTTTTATTGATTAAAATTGTAAATAAATTTACAAGATTTTCTGCATCAGCATTATATAACTCTACTCCAACTATCTGTTTTTCCTTATTTGTCACTACCATTATAGAGGCATCTACCTCATTTTTTGTTTCAAATCCTGCCATTTGTCCATAGGGTACTGGTGTTACCTTATATTCATCATTTTGCTCTGCCTGACTAACAGTTACCCCCACAGTTGCTATTCTAGGAAGTGTATAAACAACATGAGGAATTACTGGGTATTCTATTTCATCAGTATCCCCCAATATTTGCCTTGCAATATAACTAGACTCAAATGATGCTGTTGGTGTTAATTTTGGTATTTTTTTATCTACAACATCCCCACTAGCATAAATATTAGGTATATTTGTCTGCATATGATTATTTACTACTACTCCTTTTTTAGAATATTCTATTCCCACTTCATCCAGTCCTATACCATCCACATTTGGTGTTCTTCCTGTAGCTCCCAATACATAATCTCCACTTAATGATAATCCATTTTCAGTAGTTACTATAAATTCACCATTATTTTCTTCAACTTTATATACTGATTGATTGTAATGGAATTCCACATTCATTTTTTCTAATTTATTAACAAGTTTTTGAACGTATACCTGATTAAAGCGCCTGAGCACTTTATCTGAATGAACAAGTATATCTACTTTAGAGCCTGCCTGAGCCAATATTGATGCAAATTCCAATGAAATAATTCCAGCACCAATAAATACTGCTTTTTTCGGTAATTCTGGAACTGAAAGGAAGTCACGGCTATCTTTAATGTACTCTTTTCCTTCAACATCCAGTTCTATAGGGTTTTCACCTGTAGCAATCACTATATGTTCTGCATGATATTCTTGATCACCAACCATCACAGTGTGTTCATCCTTTAAAACACCTTTACCGTTTACAACAGCTATGCCAAATTCAAAGAACATCTGATTTAGTCCTATTGGGAACATTAAAGTGATTTTTGTTTTTTGTTCCATTAAACTACTCCAATCTACAATGAAATCACTTCCTTTTCCCATTCCTTCATATCTGTCAACTGCATCAGCTAATTCATATGGTCCGTCAAGTAATATTTTTGCATTACACCCATAATTTGTACATGTTCCACCATATAACTCTTTTTCAATAACTAATACAGATTTACCTGCATTTCTTAATATTAAAGCACCATGCCATGCTGCATGTCCACTTCCAATGAAAATTACATCAAAATTATCCATAATATCATCACATAAATTATTTATTTTAATAAAATTAGATTTGTTATAAAATATTTATAAAAATATAGTAAAAAAAGATTTAAAAAATAGAATCCTCTATTTTTTCAGTTTAATAATACTTGTTGAGAAGTATTTTTTATTTTTAACAAAACCCTGTACAACATTTTCATCAGGCATTGTACAGTTTTGTACAGAAACAATTTCTTTTTCTCTTGGATCTTCATTGATACATTTTTCAAGTAAATCCAGGTGTCTGGATGTTTTCATTGCAACTACTGTATCCACATAAGGAAGTATTTTTGATAATCTTTCATCTACTTGTGGTACAACAACCAATATATCATCCTGTTCTGTTAACTGAATTCCTGCTGTCGTACTGCAAGCGGTCATAGCAGCAATACCCGGTACTAAAACAACTTCCACGCCTTTTTTCTGTAATCGTTTTGATACATAGGAAAAAGTACTGAAAATTGTAGGATCACCTAATGTAACAAATACTGCATCCAATCCTTTTGATAACTTTTCATACAATTGTTCTGCAGCTTCATCCCATGATTTATCAAGAGTTTGGGCATCTTCAGTCATAGGAAATAATGGCTGTAATATTTCAGGTGCTTCTTCTCTTTCATCAATTATCCCTTGAACAATTTTTAATGCTACACTAGCTCTTCCTTTCTTAGATTGTGGTGCAAAAATAATATCTGCTTCTTTTACAATACGAGCTGCTTTAATTGTTACTAATTCCGGATCACCCGGACCTACTCCAACCCCATATAATTTTCCAATTGCCATATTACACATTCCTTTCAATAATTAAAAATATCATATTAATTAAATAAAATTAAATTACTTTTTAATTTCAGTTTAATCTCATTTTATAGTATTATTATCTAAACGGTTAATATATATAATTTTAAAGACTGAGTGTTGGCATAAAGTATATTTTTGCATTTTTTTGTAATACTTTTTTATTTTTTTTATAAATTTTAATT
>OCTW011572347.1_pt1 | contig 19956 bp, 11 predicted proteins | sample 1539671 | NCBI WGS metagenome assembly OCTW01 (sample SAMN02144230, study PRJEB22623) | gut metagenome | biome: sheep rumen | host: Ovis aries | place: New Zealand
GGATCACCAAAGAGCTCGACAAATCGGGCTTTTATGAGTTCATCAAAAGCAGAAATCTCTTTTCTTCGCTTCTCAATTACTGATGATACTGTATCTAAAGTCTTGCTAATTCTCCGCTGTTCGCTATATGAATAGTCGGGAATTAATGCCGATCTGACTATTTTATCTGTAACCGCAGGATAGCTTGCTCCTGTTGCTTGTGAAACCATTTCATCAATGAATGCTTTCGATTTGCAATAGTTAAACAAGAACCTGCTGTCCGTATCTTCCTTACAATCAAGAATACAAAAACCCGTTGACGCAATTGTTCTGTTAGGAGTTTCTTCTTCCAACATAGCTATAGCATTTAAGTTAGGCCTTACCGTCGAAACAAGAATATCCCCCTTTTTCACTGCTTTTCGAGCTCTGCTTGGAGATTCAGAAAACCGCATAGTTTGATATCCGGTAATAGTTTTGCTTAAATTATCCACAGATGAAATATCTATATAATCTATAATAGTATCTGGCAGTTCTTTAACCTGTCCGATACTTGGATTACACAAATTACCCAAAGCTATTTTTTTCATCATTCATCCATACAAATCTCAATTTGCACTTGAGCTGTCATCAAGCATCTTACGCAGCTCTTTCATCTCTTTCGAGATCTCAGCTTCAAGTCTGTCTATCTCGTCAAGGATCTCACTCGTAGGCGGATACTCTACAGGAACATATTCAGTCTTCTTGTACTTGTTGATAGACAGGTCATAATCGTTATCTACGATCTCCTGAACGGGAACTATGAATGACTTATCTGTACGCTCCCTGTCCAGTTCCTTGTCCATATGCTTATAACGTTCAATAATGTCAGGAATATCGTTATCAGCAACAGGAGACCTCTTGTCATCAAGAGAGAATCCATCTGCTGTCATGTCATAGAACCAGACATTATCAGTTCCGGCAGGATCCTTGGTAAATACGAGCACAGCCGTAGATACACCGGCATAAGGCTTGAACACACCGGAAGGCATAGAAATTACTGCCAAAAGCTTATTGTTGGTAATGAGTTCTCTTCGTATATCCTTATGAGCCTTAGAAGAACCAAACAGGACACCGTCAGGTACGATGCAGGCACAACGGCCACCGATTCTAAGTGATTGGATGAATAGTGACAAGAACAAAAGCTCAGTCTTCTTGGTGTTGCACAGTCCCAATACATCTTTACTTATATCCTCGGTAAAGACACTGCCCTTGAAGGGCGGGTTAGCCAGTATTAACGAATAGTAATCTCTTGTCGGATTGTCGTCTGACAAAGAGTCCTTCCTGTTGATATCAGGTTCTTCAACGCCGTGAAGCAACATGTTCATAGCACCGATGCGGAGCATTGAAGGATCCGTATCATATCCGTGGAACATCTCACTGTTGAAGTGCTTCTGGTTGTCCTTGTTAAGGAGTTCCTTCTTATAGTGTTCAGACACATAACTTGCTGTACCAAGCAAGAAGCCTGCTGTACCCATAGCCGGATCCAGAACGATGTCGTCAACCTTAGGCTCAACAATCTCGACCATCATATTGATAATATGTCTAGGAGTTCTGAACTGGCCGAGAGTGCCGGCAGCAGCCATCTTACCGAGGCAATATTCATACACATCACCCATTATGTCCTTATCGGTCATATCTATTTCGTTAAGCTCATTAACTATAAGTGCAAGAACTTTAGGTGTCGGCACCAGGAATACAGCATCATTCATGTATCTCGCGAATGCAGTCTCCTTACCGCTTCCGTTAGCTGTCTTAATGAACGGAAATTCGAAGTTCATGACCAGATCGAACATCTGGGTAGGTTCAAGATTGCAGAAATTCTTCCATCTCAGCTCAGAATATTCAATGCTCTTGGCAGAGTTTTCCGGTGTAAACTTACCGTCCGGGAAGATCTTGCTCTTATAATCAATACCGAGCGCACTGGCATTGGCTTCCTTATGCAGTTCAACGTCATCAAGCAGTTTCATAAAAACGATATATGTGATCTGCTCGATCGTTGTGGACGGAGATGTAATACCACCTGTCCATAATGCGTCCCAGACTCTGTCCATTTTTGACTTCAATTCACCTGTAATCACAAAAGCCTCCTGCTTATGCAGCGATTATGCTGTCATGTATTTGTTTAATCATATCCTTAAGATACTGAATATTAGGTCCGAACAATGCCAGAAGATCATAGTTATCGAACGGCTCTGACTCGATGAGATCATTCATTTCAATATCGCCGTTCTCCCTAACATAGTCAATTACGGCCTTTACGAACTCCTGCTGCTGGGAATTCATAACATTATCGTTGAGAAAAGCGCCGAACTTTTCGTTTATTGCACGCTGATCCACACCGACGATAGACCTGATAAATGCCGCAAGGTTATTGATATCAGTAGTCTTGCGGTATTCTGTCTCACTTCCGAGCTCATTCCAAAGGATGCGTTCAAGTTCTTTCAGGTCAGACGCATCGATAGGCTCGATATTCTTGATTTTCCGAATAGTCTCGTTATCTTCATGCTCAAGCAGATAATCTATGACTTTCTCCTTATATGTGCGAATATCAATCAGATGCCCGGGCTCATAGTCAGTCGGTGCAATCTCGTCGTCAACATCAATTATTACCTGCTTGCCTTTCTCGGGGAGATACTTCATCAAGTCACGGATTGCTTCCCTGTAGCTCTCCAACCTGTCGATCGTAGGATCAGCCCAGAAGGATTCTCCAGAAAGGTCTTGTAAGATCTCAGCATTATTCTGAACAGCGGTCTGTGTGCCAGAATGTCTAAGAAGAAGCTGCGATATGATACGGACTGTCTTAACGCTTCTGGAGGCTCTTGCAACACCACCTCCGGCAAGTATAGCCAATTCTATATCGAGCATTCTTGCATCAAATCTTAGTGAATTGACGTTTTCTTCTATATCACTAGCTATCAGTCCAGATACATTCAGCTGGATTTCTTTCTTGCTTAGTGGAGAAATAGCCGTCCAAATCTCATAATCAATATACTTGTCAACATAAGCCATTCGCTGCCTTACAGCAATCTTCGAAGAACTATTCTTGATATCAGCAACCGAATTGTACAGTTTCTCTTTAAGAGCATTGTAATATGCCTTATGTGCAGGATTCTGTTGATGTTCGTATGACTGGAGCTCACACATGATATCCAACCGCAGATCAAACAGCCGCTGAGAAAGTGATTTGCCGTTTGAATCACTAGAATAATCAGGATGCTCATCAAAGAACTCAAAGTTACCACAATAATCAAATATGAGGAAATACTTCTTATCCTTGCCATCAATTAAGCCTTCACAGAGTCTGGTGCCACGTCCGATCATCTGAACGAACTTGATATGAGAGCGGACAGGCTTAAAGAATACAAGGTTCAAGACACTTGGCACATCGATACCTGTATCGAGCATGTCTACAGAAACAGCTATTCTAAAGTCTTCCTTGGATTCGAAGTCGAGTATCAGCTGCTTGGCGTTCTTGACACGATTATCTATGAGTTGGCAATAGTTGTCATCTTTGGCAAGCTGCGGGTAATTCTTTCTGAAAGTATCTACGATCAGTTCTGCATGCTGATGGTTATATGCAAAGATTATGGTCTTACCTAATAACTGACCATCATTTACACGGATACCGTTGTTCATAAGGTCTTCAAGGACATCGCCGCAAGTATCAATGTTGAGAAGCCTGTTGAACAGTTCTTCCTTAGGAAATACATAATCTATAGGGAACTCTTCACCATCCATCTCGTTGGCATATGACAATTCAACCCGTTCCCTGTCTTCAGCGCTCATATCTGAATATCTGACTCCGGTAGAAAGAAGCTTTGTAGTCCGGGTTTCTACTTTATAAGGCACCAGATAGCCATCTTTTACAGCCTCATCAATGGAATACGCAAAGTTAGGTTCATCATTCTCACAATTGAATATCTGATAGGTACTCTTATCGACTTCAGCTCTAGGTGTAGCAGTAAGACCAACCAACAATGAATCGAAATAGTCAAATATAGTACCGTATTTCTTAAATATGGATCTATGAGCTTCGTCAATGATAACTAAGTCAAAATGACCGATGGACAGTTTCTTGTCTTCTGCATCTATGAAATTGATCATAGTCTGATGGGTAGAGAAGCACATTCTTGCATTTGGATCGTTTGCCTTGGACAAGTCTGAATAAACACAATAGGTCAAGTCAGGAAGGAGCTTCTTGAAATTCCTGAATGCCTGATCAACAAGACTCGTACGATCAGCCAGGAATAATACATTCTTGATCCACTTGTTACGCATCATGAGTTCGACGATTGAAATCGCGACTCTGGTCTTGCCCGTACCTGTAGCCATAACAAGAAGGCTTCGGCGGTAGTTCTCATTGAATCTCTCACAAACATTGGTAATTGCCATCTTCTGATACGGACGGCCGGTTATGTCGTCTCTGATCTTGAGATCGGTCATAGCAACGCGATTGCGTTTTTGCATCATGTATTCCAAGTCTGATATTGTGTGAAAGCCTTCAAGTTTACGGGCAGGATAGATTCCGTCTATGATGTATATCTCATAACCGTTCGTATAGTAAAGGATCGGCATATAACCGTATTGCTCACGCATACATTCGCCGTATTCCTTTACCTGCTTCTGCCCTACTAGAGCTTCATGCTGAATGCTCTTTGCCTCAACGATAGCCAAAGGCTTGCCATCACGTCCATAAAGCACATAATCACAAAAACCGATGCCAGAAGCATTATTCATACCGGTAACAGGTATCTCACAGCAAGCACAGTTTGCAATTGATGATCCTGATTTAACAACTGTACCATCAGGCAAGATTGTTGTTCCTTGCGGTTCAACAACCTTCCAACCGGCTTCTTCAAGATACATGTCGATGTAGACTTTTCTTGTATCAGCCTCAGTAAACTTACCAAACGAGTACTTTTTGATTGGCTTGTCCGGATTCTGAATTCTATCAAAAGCAAACTGAGCAAATTCCTTGAGGTTGGAATAAGACAGTTCTGCCTCTTTCTTTTTGACAGGGATATTATGATGAACGTTGTTACCTACCTTACGGATGAAATGCAAAGCCTTGAGCATAGGTTCATCCGAGACAAAGGCAGTAATAACCGGTCCGTTTATGATCTCAACTAAAGTAGCAGACGATGAGTATTCAACGTTTCTGGTGATGTAGATTACTTTGAACAGCTCCACAAGCGCATCACGACAAGATGCAGCCTTATCTTCATGCTTAGCCGCACTCTCTGCCTTCTGACATAGGTTATATGCTTCCGCAAATAAGGAATTGTTTTCGAGATATGTAAAATCAGCCATAAAACTACTCCTTGTCAGTATCAGTATACAGGCACACATAGCCAATTATTGGGACATATCGTGTTCCACATGTGTAAATATTATAATATAAGATATTTGAAGATTGCTTGAACAATTAAATAACGGTCCCAACAGGGGCCGTTATATCATTAAATAACTTATATTGCTCTCAAATTATATATATTCCAAGTATATGATTCGCCACAGTTATCAGATAGAGCAGTCTCTCCAGTTGCTAAGTCTACCGTTACCGAACCCAATCCATACCATGAAGTAGACATAATTCCCTCCGCTTCCTTATAAGCAGCTGATTTGGCATCGAAAAAATATACCCATACTGTATAAGTATGATTGTAATAGTCTACTTCTCTACTTCCTTCAGAAATTGAACATTCGGATCGGATTTGAACCTTATTTTGGTATTACTCCAAATGCGATACCACTGCAACACCAATCATATATTGTCTGTAATCTCTCATCATATATCCCATTTAAACACAACGCCTATAATCGTTATGCGCTATTTCGGACGCATTTCGTTTGCTGTATTCTTAAGATTATTGCAATAATCCTCGTATTTTTGTCTTATCTCTTCAGGTGTATCAGCCCTCAGTTTCCGTTCGCCAGTTTCTTCATCAATTTCTAAATACTGTACCCACGGTGCTTCGTTTAAAGTAAACATCTTCATTTCCCTCCTTTATAAGTATCATAAGTCAATTTTGTTAACCTCTTGATTTCTTTAGATAGCGGGTTTGCATTATCACCATTTGCATAGACATCAGCAAAAGCCTCTGCCATCGTTTCTGAATCACTCTCAAGAGCATAGGTAGAAATTGCACTCACTAATTCTGTCATGCGTTTTCCTCTACCATATTCAGTATTCTTAATATTTGAACATGCTGCCAATACAATCTTTCGCGCTTCAGTACAATTATTCCATGCCTGCACTCTTTCATATTCATTCGTATAATTAGTATTAGCTAAGATGATTGCCCACTCAACGCCATGACCAGCCTCATGCTTTCCAATTGATGCTACACTAGCATTTTTAACCCAAAAACTAACATCTGACATATCTTTACAAGTCTGTGATAGCTTCGTATCATCACAAAAATAGTCAGGATTGAAGGACAGTTTGCTACCCGTACAAGACATTACACCAGAGTTAGAAACAAGACCGGTAGTCAGATATTTGCCAACATCAGGATACTCTTTTATAACAGATTCAACTCCAATTATTGCGCTTTTAACAGTATTAAAGTCTAATCCTTCAATAGAACTATGTAATTGGATAGCGTATTTTGAAGCCATATATTTGCTTAAGGATGGGAAATCATCAACTCTGTTAAGCTCGTTTCCCGCACTTAAGATTCGAGCAACGATATGCAAATCACCATTGTCTTCATTCTTTGCACTTTCAATTTGGCAAAATGGGGAATCAAACATCGCTTCTTGAAACAGGGGAACTTTCAACAAATCCAAGCCTGGAGTACCCTCATCGACTCTAAACTCAAATATAACATTGCCATGACTAACTGTATCCGCCATTTTCCGTGATCCAGTGCTCATAATACCTTCGAAAGTATAGCATTTACCAGATAATTCTTCTGCGGGAATGTTAGATAGCACACCACCTAAATCAGCTCTTGTCGCACGTCTAAACACCACCATATCTTTAGATATTTGATGGTCATTGATTATATCCCTAAAGTGTTCTATCTTCGAATTCGTTCGATGCTCTCGTAAAGCCGTATTATAATCCGAATGATTCTCAACATAGTCATTGGCTGAATCATATAAATCATCATTTAATTCATCCACAGATGTATACTGTTTGTTTTTGTCGGATTGATTACTATTTGAAACAGATGCATTGGTTATCTGATTATCATAAAGGTGTTTTGGTTTGCCACCCAGTTTCCCCTTCTTTTTCTTGCTTTCTATCTCTTCGCAATTTAAGCGAAATCTAAACAACTCTTTCTCGTCAGGTTTGCTGTTTTGATTTTTAGTTCCTCTAGAACCAAAAGACCCCTTCTTGCTTGCTATATTACGTTGATTGTTTGCTTCTTCATAGAAGTTTCTTTTAGAGGGTACGGAAAATTGCTGTTTACTGATTGTTCTATTGGAAGGATAACTCCCATTATGTGTAACACCTAAAGAATTAATACTACCTCCCAGAATTTGTGCTGCTTGAGAAAATTGATCTAGGTTATGATTAAAAGAACTTGTGGCTTGAGCAGAAACATTACCATAGTCTCCACCAAAAGAAGACAACAATGATATGTTTTGACTCGTACGCGCAGCAGAGTCTTGAATATCAGCCAATGTTTCTTGTTCTTGATGCTCAATCCTTTGAAGTTCCGAGTTATTCTCTGCTTCAGAAATACTAAGTCTGGAATCCTGCTGTCTATACTCGAAGATCGTTTCCTTAACCGAAGAAATCGAAACCATTACTGATGCTATGCGAGAACTATTGTCGCCATCTTCATTATTACGTTCCAGAGATTCCAATTCAGAATACAAGCTTTCCAACCGATACTCTTGAGTTTCAATTGCAGACTGTATCATTTGTCGTTCAGCCTTGATTTGTTCAAGCTGCCGGCGCACATTGATCTCGGATTGTTTCAATCCTTCAGCTTTGCTTATGAATTCGCTTGCTCTAATCTTCAATCTGATAATCCCTGAACATGTAAGTTAATGGGCCCAATACTTATCAACAATTTGCCATATATCATCTGCATTATTAGAATTGTGTTTTTCCTCACATTCTAGAATCTTCTGGATGTAGTCTCCTATTTCCATGTTTAAATATCGCTTTTGTTCTTCATTTAGTTTAACGCCGAGTTCTGAAATAATAGTGCAGAACAACTCATCAATACATGTAACCAGGCCTCTCATCTTTGCATTTTTACAAATGCTAAGGCAATCGAAATATGTCTTTATATAGGCTCTAACCACAGTTTCCAATTGCGTTCTTGTGATAGTAGCATAATGACAATCTATTTCTTTAATTAAATCTCTTAATGTGCGTTTTGCTTGAGTGTAATAGACTTCATATATCTCTATTCTTATCAAATGTCGCTTCAACGAGGTTATTTCGTCTTCTAGTTTGTCAGTATATGGGGTAATCGAAGAACCATTACTTGAACCAAAATCTGTAACATTAGAATAGACTTCTCTTGTTGGAACGTACAACTGGTGCGCGATTAACTCTGGATCCCTGAAATACTTGATGCAATCAAACAATTCACTATACTTTAGGATGATAAGTGACTGCATTTCTTCTCTGTTATTCTGATACTCATTTGAAACAGCCATCCATTCAAAGTATTTCTTTGAGTATTCTTCAGCAATGGTTTTGACAACATCGCAATCAAATGTTTGCGATTTCCAATCAAGAGCATCGATTAATTGCTTATTCAAAAGATTGAAATCATTTAGGATTCCAAAGCAACGTATAGCATAGCTATGCTCTTTGAGCAGCGAATAATACTCTGTGTTAGCTAGAGCACCAGACGGCTCAGCACAACTGTAATCAACAAACGTTTTTATTACATTTCTAACTGCTGCTGTATTAGTTAACACCGCATCAACAAGATCATTATTCTTCCAAAGATGCCTATAATCAATACTTTCAAACAAAAGCAAGTACGCATCGATAATAGTAGCACTCAACTCAATCCCTAATGCATCGTAATTCTTCACAATGCTTATATTATTCGCAAATAGAATATTGCATTCATTCAACATAAAAATCAGTTTTCGCTTAATAGGGATAGGTTTATCGCCTTTATAAGTCAACAATTCGGTAAATACAGATTTGAAATCTGTATACTGTGACTCCATTTTCACTATTTTAGCCAGTTCTTCTTTTCGATTCTTGGATTTAGAATAGTTTTTCTTATACAACTGTATTTCCCGAAGCCATTTATCTCCTTCTGCATACGCAGGAATTAAATTTCTACGGTTAATCTCATTTAACTGATAATAATATGAAGAAAACGAAGCAATTACTCTTTGAATAACAATCTCTTTGCTTCGCAAAAGCAACTCTTTATATGTAGGATAGTCTTTTATAATTCGATACAATTCAATATCAGTAGGCGAATCATATATATTCAAAAAGTAGTCTTCAATGAGCTCCTGTTCAGATGAATCTTCATTATCCAAATAGTAATCATTTTTAAGATAAGCAATCAGTTCATCAGTTGCGCTATCGCAATACTCATCAGGCGTTCTTTGCCATTTAGCAATTGACATTTTGAATGGTTTTTGTATGCCTTCATAGAAAACCAGAGCTTCACCAGGAAGAAATACACTTTGCTCTGCCAACTGATCCGGGGAGGCTGACATAGTTCCACCTAACAGTTCACGATCGTCATTGGCTGTAATTCTATGCCCAATCTTTAATCCAGTATTCTTTAGCACTTCTGGTGCCATTACAGATGGCAATTGATCAGCTATTACAATACCTTCGTCAAGTGCACGAACTTCAGCAAGCATCTTTATTAGGAATTTAGTAGCAGAGACCTTTGGATCTACTCTATCACCTATATTTTCCTGAGTCTGGCCAATAAGATTATGAGCTTCTTCATAGAAAATTATATGATTCAGACCAATTCGAGGCAAACCGTTATCCGATGTTGATCTATCCTTAATCTTATTTATCTTAAGAGTCTCTCGAATTAGAGTCGAGATTAGCAATGTCATGAAGTTGGCTGGGCCTTCACCAAGAGACTCCAATTCAATAATAACCGGACGTTCTAACCACTCTTCTGGTTTAAAGCTTGAGAATTCAACATTGTAGACATTTCCTATCTCTCGTTTCAAAAGAGAACCTACTCGCACTTCCATTACAGATCTTAAGTTTCCAAGAGTCTCTCCCTCATAGTGTGAGTTCTGAACTGCTACATTAAGAGAATCATAGAGTTCTTGCATTGTTGGATATGGCAAAGATCCATCGTTACGCGAGTTAATGTTCCAGCCCTTGTTTAGGTATATTTGTTCTATACAAGTATCAATAAAATGAGGCGATGGCGGAGGCAATTCAAATGCTCCAGAGAAGACTGAATTAAGATTAGATATGTGTTCGGCGAGCGTAAGACCGATGGGGAATTCAAACGGATTGATGTGTAACGGGAATCTTGAATCCGCGCTCGGTGAAAAATAGCAAATTTCTTTCAGCGCATCCATTCCCTTCAATTTCGATGTTTTGGCCAACGCTCTATACTCTTGCTTAGCTGGTTCTAATACTAAAAAAGGTATGTGATAAGTGTTCCATAGCTCACTGACCATATACAGCATTGTATTAGTCTTTCCTGAACCGGGGACACCCGCAATAAAAGCATGTTTATTCAGTAGTTTTATCGGGAAGTTTACTGAGTAACCATTATCGCTAATTCCGAGGTGTAGAGTGTTTTCGTTTTCCTCTTCAAACTCAGGATCAGTCTCTTTGGCACACTCAATTGATTCTCCTGGATATAACACTGGAAACGAGAACATCGGACGAACTTCATCCAGAGTATACAAAGACACATACTCTGACATGTAGTTACCATCAAGGCTATAGGTTGTGCGATCAATAACTATCTCTGAATCATAACTATAAATCTCATATTGTTTATCAGCTACGCCAAATGTAGATATATCTTTAACGAGATACGAACCGGATTCAACAGCCTCAGCTCCAACACTGTCCACCAACATAACGGAAATATCTTTATGATCAGCAAAGGCAATAACATTAGCAAAGAACTGCGGATATTTCATTAATTTCTTTGTAATGCCTTCAATGGATTTTAATACCGTATCACAATTATCATCTTTTCCTTGTTCGTGTTGTGACATTCTTTGTCTCAACTCATTAATAGTAGGAGCCATATTGTCATTGAATGATTCAGCAACATCAACAGGAAATAGATCTATACGAAGGGCACATGTTTCATTATAGCCTTCCATCAACTTCAAAACATTGAATAGTCTTCCTAAAGGATTAGGAATCCATTCCATTATTGAATAAATAGGTATTAATGAATTCTGAGGATCGTTATACAAACGATTTTGCGCATACAGATGATAGTCTTTTTTAGTCAAAAACGAAGCGTGATCAAAACTGTAATCACAGCCAATACGTCCTATGCTATCCAAATAGAACAACTGACTATTAATCTCAGTTACTTCATTTGTATTCGGTTCAATAGAACAATATAGATACCCATCACTTTCGATCTGTTTTTTAATTGCATCATATTCAAAATGGTTAATTGAACCACTCAGCTTATACTTCTTTCTCGTTCCAGATAGATTAGTAAACTGCAGATATCCTTCGTCAAGTCTATAATCCATCGCGGTAGATATCTCATAGCAATAGAAATCATAATATGTACTAAGAACAGAAGTAGTGACAAATTCGCGAATCAGCTCAAGTTTTCGAGGAGAATCCGCGGTAGCATAAAAAATAATCTGCAGGCGTTTTCCTTTTGATATTCCCTCTGCACCATCATAGAAATACAGTAAATGAAAAAAAACATTTGACTCAATACCAAGCCTGTGCAATTGGCGAAGAAAAACGCTGTGCTTAGCAATGAGATCCTCTTGACCAGAAATATCAAACACCTTATACTTCGCCATTGATAGATCTGGAATCTTATTAACTCTAAAGCAAAGATAGTATTCCAAAACGCATTTTCCCTTCTACTAATCAAAACAGAGATTCTAAAAGATTGGACAAATCTGAAGCCTGCTCTTTAAACTCATCGCGAACTAATTCAGCGCTCTCACCACTATTATCAAAATCAGAAGCTCGCTGCTCAAATGATGCTTCAGTTTGTGAACCAACAGATGCGTAGTCTCCAACTGCATCAGATACGGTATCAGCATTGCTTTTTTCTATGCTTGAATACTCATCAGCTTCAGCAGAGACCTCTGTTAGACCATCGCTAACTGTTTCCATTGGTGTTTTAATTGCAGTATCAGATTGTTCATTTGCAACGTCAATAGCACCTTGAGTTGCACTGTCCAAAATAGCTCTTGCATCCTCATCGATAATATCAAGTCCATCTAAAGCACTCTTAAACTCCTCGGCTTCTTTAACTTTTGTTTCACCGGTTTCAACAACTTGATCACCTTTTTCCTGCATTTCTGAAGTCTTTTTTCTTATATCCTCTAGTTTTCCCATAATATATCCTCCTTAAGATTACTTGTTGTTCTTTTCCATCCACTTGCTAACATTATGCTTAATAGTCGATTTCTTTGTAACATGGAAACCAAAAGCAAGTCCCAAAATACTGCCTATAATCATTAACACAACAATTATAAGTGTATAAATTTCGCCGGAAACAGGTTCAAAACTATTCCCTGCTGCTGCACCTATTGAAGCTATGATTATTAAAACTATCAATACTACAATCGACAACAATGCGCCTAATAATGCTCCAACTAGCATGTCTCTAATTCTTTCAACAGTATTATTCACAATAATTACCTCTACTACATTTTCAATAAGTAATACTTACACATTTTCATCAGAGTTTTCATCGCTACTAACATCATCAGCATTGTCATGAGACTCTTCATCTACAGAATCAAAAGCACTCGTTTCGTCTGATTCGCTATTTCCCGGAACTTGTGAACCAGAAGATTCCTCATTTATTTCAGTATTATCATCCATTGTATTTTCGACAAGCTCCTGTGAACCAACTAATTCAGTACTCAAATCACTGTTCTCATTCATTTCATCGACATCAGCACTGTATTTCTCATAGGGTTCATCATAAGTACTATTTATCATTTTCTCTATTTCTTCGTCTGTAACACTATCTTTCCTGAACAGCGCCTTTACACTTGAAGGTTTCAAAGGAAGATTATTCATTTTCAGTGTGATTCCGATAGTTGAAATACCAAGAGCGATGATAAGGATTACTACAACCACCAGCGGTTTTAGCCAAGCTGTCGGGTTGATGGTTTCTCTTTGAATCCCACCACACATCGAACACTCACGTTCCCTTACTATGGGATTATCCCAAATGTTCCCGCTTATAATCTTCCATTCACCATAATCATGATCGATAGTGTCAATATATTCTCTTTCTAAAACTTGTCCGCACTCAGTGCACAAAATCACTTGTGAACCCTGCTCAACGCATGTCGGTTCTTTTTCTATCACCCAATCATCTGCAGGCGTGTGCGGGAGAGTCTCGATGGCCTGTGTTTCGCACACTTCTTGGCAGACCGTACAATACTGCACTTCTTCCCCCTCCTCAGAACATGTAGATTCTTTTAGAGTCACCCATACGCCATCAGGAGTATGTCCTAAAGCAGGAAGTGTATTTGTTTCACATATTTCTTGGCAGACTGCACAATACTGCACTTCTTCTCCGTCCTCAGTACAAGTAGGTTCCTTAATGGTCACCCATACACCATCGGGGGTGTGTCCAAATGCAGGAATAACTTCAGTTTCAATTTCCTCACCACATTCAGTACAGATCAGCGCCATCTTTCCAGGGGTTGTACAAGTTGCTTCTTCGACGGTAGTCCAATCTGATAACACGTGTTCATGGACCTTTAAAAGGAAGTCTGCTACCAAGATCCTACACGTACCATCACCATTTTTCGTTGCAACAATTTTCAATACATTTCCACCAGAAACATTTATTTCAAATGGCGTTGCAGCAGTTGTTTTTGTTATTCCCTCTAAACGATATACTTCTACATCATCCAAATATATGATTATTTTTCCACTTGCATACGAATCCATTTCAGCAGACGGAATAATCGTACCTGTTAAAGTAAGATACGAAGAATCTAGATTATAAAGAATATATGCATCATTATTCGCGTTATAGGGTTTAAATTTAATCCTGTTGTTATGTAGATTTCCATACAGATCAACAACTAGATCGTTAGATTCTTCACAATCTGAAGAATCTATAACCGTTAAATCATACATGGTTGCACGTACTGGATATATGCTCGCTTTGTCACTTTTGGTAAAGTATGAATTCACAAAATAAATGTCATCATACTCACCTTCAACAATCCTTGTTTTAATTGTCAATGTTCCGACTCCAGAAACATCTAAACTTAAACTTTCAGGTGGTTGCTGGCGATCATAGTTCTTCAGACTATAAATCAATTCACCATCAGCAAAAATACCTACGTCAATTTCATCCCCACTGTATGCTTCGGTAGAGCATACAATAGTCGCATCAAAGGTATCATATGCTCCATTCAAATCATAAGACACGTAGGCGTTCATGTGCGCATAGAATTCCACCACATTACCAGAATATACATTTCCATAGGAGTCTGTTATTTCGTCATCAATTACTGTGACATAATTTGAATCTATCTCATGCATATCTTTCATTGCGACAGTATTATCAGCAAGAACCGAAACACAAGATACTGCAACAACACCAAGAACAGTAGCAACTGCAAAACCCTTTTTAAGATCAAACATTGTTATCTTCCTCCATCATCCGCAGACTACTATTTAAAAGCTCGCAATAATCGGTATCCATGGTTTTATATGGACGTATGATGCGCTCACTATTCATCTTTACATATACAGCAGCTGAATTACTTAAGCCTAAACATGTTTCAGAGTTAGTAAATGAAATAGCTTCATTTTTATCAGAAAGACGGAATGCAATTTTATGCATAAACCTATATGTGAAATCTTGAATCTTTGCAGCACCACCAAACATAGCAGTCAGATTCTGCATGCTATTATGCCAAGCAATGACATTTGTCGTTGAAGATTCAATAGCAGACTGCAGTATTTGACCATCAGATATCCGGTTAAAACTATTTTGCATTGGCCTAATAGCATTGGCTAATCTTTGCTGTGTTGCTTCGTTTCTAGCTGCTATCATTTGTGAATCGGGTTGATAACTTAAGCTTCTAAAATTCTGCAAACCGAAAACAAATAGGTATTCCGCACTTTGAATATCAATACTATTCAAATCGTCTTCTTGACTGTAATAATCAATATAATCACCAAAAGCTTCGCAGATATCTACAATTCGCGAAGCCATGTCAGGAGATAGTACAACTATTGTCTTTTTTCTTCCCAAAGAGATTTGCTTGGCTAAAGCACAGTATATAGAAAGCTGGAATATAGCTTCGGCCATCGACTCGTTATTACCAACAACCAACAAATTATCGTTGGATGTCTTTTTGAGTTTTAGATAACTATCTTCATAGCTTCTACTAAGCAATTGTGGTTTTTCTGCCTCAATTTGCTTTCGCAACTCCCCAGAAAAAACATTGACTTCATTTCCTATAGTTAACTCGCAAACATCTGGATCAACTATATGGTAGTTACCATTGATTACCGCATTGAAGACCGAGAATGGGTTATCGCGTATTGTGCTCAACAACAACTTCGTTGGATATCTACCCATTTCAATAGGTTTACTGAATTCATCGACTACATCATTAACTGGTTTTGCAAGAGCCCACTGTAAGAGTCGCTGAGAATTCTTATCTCCAGTGGCAAACACCATTTGTCCCTTAACTTCACCATTTAATGTAAGCGCTAAATGACTATCCCCCCATAGCATTGCAGCGTATTCACTTTCGCTATGATAGAAAGCCATCCTTCCAAAGATGTTTATTTTTGCCGTTTCAGTGAGCCCCTGAACACTACTCATGCTCTGAGTAGACAGTATTATGTGGACATTGAAAGCCCCGCCCTCTTTTGCTATTAATTCAATAATCCTCGAACAGTCTTTGCCTGAATCAGTATCGAACAGATGCTGAAACTCATCCAAAACAACAATTGTTACCGGAATCACTCTTCCAGTTTTCTCGAAATACTCTTTCCAATTCTTAACACTATTAGAAATAAACAACTCGCCTATAGCCTTAATTTTATCTTCAATATGTTTCAGAACTGCATATCCGAATTCCGGGACACTCTCAACAGCTAAAGCCTTGATCACAGGCGTGTTCAATCTGGCATATGGAGCAAACTCCACGCCTTGCTTAAAATCCACCAAATACAATTCAGCATTGGGTACATATTTAATAGTATTGTAGATAATGACATGCAAAGCATTCGTTTTACCTATTCGAGTAGCACCAGACATTAAGTAATCCTGGCATGAACCGAAGAAAGACATATATTCCGTCTCACCACCAAGATTCTTGCCAATCGGTATCTTAAAATCACCATTATGGCATACTTCACCTTCCAACTCATCAATGCTTACTGTGAGCTGTTGGCTATCTTTAATTTCATCATTATAATACTTGGTGAACGAATCAATTATCGAGGTTGGAATCTCTTCCTGTGGTGCTATCCATAATCCATCTTTATTCAATACAGCTCTATTATTAACAAGCGAATAACTGCTCAAAGCGATTTCTGTTGCCATCGCCTGTTCTTCAGGACGCAGAAGTTGAAGGTTCGATCCTGCCATATTGAATATGATTGTAAATATGCCGCACTTAGGTCCATTTTCAACTATATTTTTCAAAGCTTGAAGTGACTGTGAAGTCATATTCAAAGGATAGTCCATAAGGAAAAGGAAAACGTACGGAGAACTATTAAAAGCTCGTTCCTTATTGTGCTGGTATAAAGTTGTCTTTGTCCCTTTAAGGATATTATTAATCGTATAAGCTATCTCATTACTCAATCGCTCTAATTCCTTATTTATACTGTCGACATCAACGATATACGTGCTCAAACGACTGCCTTCAGATTCGTTTTTACCGACATCTCTAAACGTTGAAAAGACACCTGTATTTGCGGGATCACCAAATACCAATTTGACCTTGCCTACCGGAATATTCGCTATTACAGATCCAACCATGTTCTGGGCAATGCCATTAATCAAACTACGCGAATAATCATTAACGCCGAACGCATTAATACACATTCTATATCGGAGAGAATCTAAATGTAATAATTCTGGATATTTAAAGTGCACTATATTATTATTGAGAAACAGGAAACTATAGTATTTAGCAACCACATTGTTCGCAAAAGCCATAGTGTGATCATTGTGTGTAATTTTTTTCTTACCATTACCGTACTCGTAAAACAGCACAAAGTCTTCTTTGGGTTCTATCAATAAATCTGATTTTTTATTAACACTAGAAATTGAAATACTACTGCTTTCAATATTACTAAACCACTTGTTGTAGTCTTCTGATGCAAACTGATCTTCCATACTCTCAACTAGCGAATCAGAGTATTGAGTTATTCTTTCGTTCGAATCACTTTCAAAACTATTTATAGTGTTTTTTAAATCTTCAATATGAGCATTATTCTCATTAATTTCCTGGTTTATAGCTTTTATCCAAACCGGAATATTATTAACAACGAAATTGTTTACATCAGTAAACTTGTCAATTAGTTGTTGTCTATATGCATTCAATCTGACTTCTTTCTTATAAACTATATAGAGATGGTAATACATATATCTCTTATAAGGAGCCCACAAGACTTTCGTTGAATATGAAATAAGCGTCTGAATAGCTTTAGGTGTAAAACCTGATAGATCATAGGGCATAGAATCATCCAATTCTCCAAATCGGAGTTTATCCGCATTCGTAACCCATGTCTTATAGTCTTTATGAGCTTTGATCATGGATATTGTTTTCTCAGATTCGGATAGTTCGTGTCTTAATACATCAACTCTGTCCCTTGTTGTAGAATAGATGAAACTAAGATCTTTGGCAGAGTTTATATACGCTTTTATATCTTTTGAATGAACGATAGTACGCCAACGATCATCAATTTTCCTTTCAATCGTAGCATCATCCGTTCTTGCAAACTTGCTATCACACAACTGATCTCTAGCTTTGCTTGCAATCTCAACTCGTTTCTGGGTGTCATCCAATTCCTTTATTAATTCATCATGCTTTTTATTCTCGTCTTGACACTTTTTTTCTATCGCTTCGATATTTGAATCAATTAAAGCCATCAAAGAAAACAAATCTTGATACGTATACATATTTGCCTCGCACAATTTAATAGGATTGAATTATTACAAATTCCATTTAGTTATTATATCAAAAATATCGTTAGAATCGGTGGTCTATTTTGTTAAGAATGTGAATGCATATCGTGAACCAAATTAACATTATTGACTCATTTACACTATTATCGTTTTCTTACTCAGCCAAAAGAAATGCGTTGGTTGAATACTTCGCGAGTTGTTTAATGAGGTAACTGACACTCACAACTCAAAGTGTTGCCCCCTTACATTACTGATTGTTTGACTCATTGCCTTTACGGATAATGAAGCGGTACGGTAGGCGAGTTCGATGATATACTCCGGTGGCTGGCGAATAACGACCATTTCGTGGAGGCGAGCGGCATGTTTTTCGGGCACATCCCGGGAGCAAACAACGTCACAGGCTCGTCACCAGGTATATTATCCCCGGCAGGTTCGTGAGGATGTGGATGATATATAGCTGGGTGATGTTCTTCTGTTTCAGCAGCAGGACCGACCAGAGCACTCCGCCTCCGATGTGCGGCAGGACATAGAGCATCTCCGGCAGAGTGAAAGCGTGCATGTGGATCATGCCGAATGCTATTGAGGAGATCGCCACGGCAAGCGTTTTCGGGACGATGCTGCCGCCCTTAAGAACAAGTATTAACCTGAAGACGGTCTCTTCCACTATTGGCCCCAGTATGGCCGTCGCGATGACGAAGACCACCGGCGTGACCTGTTGCGCCGCTGCCTGTATGTTGCCCTCGTTCATGGACTGCTCCCGATCCGCGTACAGCAGTCCGTACGGGATTATCAGGACATTGTCTATCACCTGGGTCAGCACGAACGCCCCCAGTATCCAGAGCATGTTCTTTACCGGGTGCTCCTTCCAGGACCTGCCCGCTTCTTTGAGTTCGGGTATGGATATGGCAAGGGCCGCCGCGCCGAGGATGATGTACATCACTGCTTGGAAGACCGCGGAGTGAAGTATTCGCGGAAGTATAAGTATCGTTACGGCGTATACCGCCAGAAAAAGAGCGTACTTTAACACGCCGCCCTTGCGGACAGTTTTTTGCATTTGCATATGGATTCCTCCTTGAGATTAAGTTGTGATCTTGACCGACGTCGCCAGGAGAAGCAGGAGGATGAACAGCGGGATCATGGCAAGGAGCACGCCGATGAGGATGTTCTTCGTGTTCCGGTTACGCCCGGCGTCGATAAACATCCAGACCGATGCGACGAGGTAGACAGCCCCGACGATCTCTGCGCCCCAGACGAAAGGTCCCAGGTCCTTGAAGATCGAGATCAAGAGTATGACCAGCATGGAGGAGCTAGAAATCAGCGCTGTTATCCTGCGTTCCTTCTTTCTGTCATCGATGTTGAACCTGATGGTGTCCGAGATGGTCTTGCTCGCATCTTCGAGCGTGACGCTTTGCTCTTCTTCCGTCAGGCGCTTGCTGTGCATGAGTTCCATCAGTGAGAGCCCCAGTGCGTCCGAGAGGTCTTCCAGCGTCTCTATGTCAGGGTAGCCGTGCCCGTTCTCCCAGCGGCTCACCGCCTTGTCCGTGACCTTGAGCTTGTCCGCGAGCTGCTTCTGAGTAAGACCTTTGGCCTTGCGCTCCCCTGCAATAAAAGCACCGAATTCCTTTGCGTCCATGTTGTACTCCCTTGCGATGGTGTT
>OCTW011605523.1_pt1 | contig 19955 bp, 16 predicted proteins | sample 1539671 | NCBI WGS metagenome assembly OCTW01 (sample SAMN02144230, study PRJEB22623) | gut metagenome | biome: sheep rumen | host: Ovis aries | place: New Zealand
CACGTCGATGCCCCGCTCGGTGTACAGGGAAACGGCGGCCGCCTGGCGCTGGGGCTCGGTGGTGTAGAAGATCTTCTTTTCGGCCTTTTCCTTGTTGCGAGCCTGGTATTCGGCGAAGGTCAGGTATTCGTCCTTCACGGTGTGGAGCAGCAGCACGTCCTTGACCATCTGGTAGAACTTGTCGTCCCGGATGCAGCCGTACTTGACGAAGGGGGCGATGTCGTTCCAGTAGCCCTCGTAGGTCTTGCGCTCGGTGTTGAACAGGGCGTTCAGCTTGTCCGCCACCTTCTTGGTGATGTGCTGGGAGAGGCGCTTGACGTACCCGTCGTTCTGCAGGAAGGAACGGGAGACGTTCAGCGGCAGGTCCGGGCAGTCGATGACGCCTTTTAAGAGCATCAGGAACTCGGGGATCACTTCCTTGATGTTGTCCGCCACGAACACCTGGCGGTTAAACAGCTTGATTTCCCCGTCGTTGGCGCCAAAGTCCCGGCGGATGCGCGGGAAGTAGAGGATGCCCTTGAGGTTGAAGGGATAGTCCACGTTCAGATGGACCCAGAACAGCGGGTCCTCATAGGTGTGGAAGAGGCGGTGGTAGGTTTCCTTGTACTCTTCCTCCGTGCAGTCCTTGGGGGCTTTGAGCCACAGGGGATGGGTGTCGTTGATGGGCTTTTCTTCCTCGGGCTGCGCTTCTTCCTTTGCGGCCTCGCCGCCCTCGGGCTTTGCTTCGTCCTTCTTTTCCGCCTTTTCGGCCTTCTCCGCCTCGTGCTTGCGGATCACGGCCAGGTCCTCCAGGTAGATCGGCACGGACATGTAGCCGCAATAGCGGTCCAGCACCTCGCGGACGCGGACCCCGTCCAGGAATTCCTTTTCATCCTCCATGATGTGCAGGGTGATGGTCGTGCCCCGCTGGGTGCGGCCGCCCTCCCGCATGGTGAAGGTCATGCCGTCCTCGCTCTCCCAGATCACGGGCGCGGCCCCCTCCTGGAAGCTCAGGGTGTCGATGGTCACCTTGTCCGCCACCATGAAGGCGGAATAAAAGCCCAGGCCGAAGTGGCCGATGATGCCGTCCTTCTCCCCGCCCTGGTAGTTTTTGAGGAATTCCTCGGCCCCGGAGAAGGCCACCTGGTTGATGTACTTTTCCACTTCCTCAGCGGTCATGCCGATGCCGTTGTCCGTAAAGCGGAGCTCCCCGGCCTCGGCGTCCACGGTGACGGTCACGCGGAGGTCTTCCCCCTCCGCCCCGCCGGTGGCCAGCTTATACTTGGTCACGGCGTCGCAGCCGTTGGACACCATCTCGCGGATAAAAATATCCTTATCGGAATACAGCCAGCGCTTGATGACCGGCATGATGTTTTGAGCGTCAATGGAAATGCTGCCGTTTTTTTGCATGATGTGCCTCCTTAAGCATCCACCTGAAACGGGATGCGCGGCCCCCGGAGAAAAGCCCGGCCGCCGCCGCTTCCCGCTGGATCACTTTCATCGGACAGCCCCTTTGGGCCATGTCCAAAGGAGATTATAGCACACCTGAACAGGGAATGCAATATAAAATTAGCACTCATTCAAAATGAGTGCTAACAATTCTCTTGGGTTGTTCTATCAGTATGTTACTAAATACCTGGCAATTTCCCAGTTGCTCACGCGGGTGCGGTATTCGTCCCACTCCCGGCGCTTGCCGGCGATGTACTGGTTGGTGACGTGCTCGCCCATGGCGTCGGTGAGGACCCGGTCCTCCGCAAAGCTGTCCAGGGCGTCCCTGAGGTTCCCCGGCAGGGAATGGATGCCCCGGCTCCGGCGGGCCGGATGGTCCATCAGGTAGATGTTTTCAGAAATCTCCTCCGGCGGGGTCAGGCCGCGCTCGATGCCGTCCAGCCCGGCCGCCAGGCAGGCGGCGATCTCCAGATAGGGGTTGCAGGAGGGGTCGGGGCTGCGGAGCTCCACCCGGGTGGACTGGCCGCGGGCGGAGGGGATGCGGATCAGGGCGCTGCGGTTGCCGGTGGACCAGGCAATGTAGCAGGGCGCTTCATACCCCGGCACCAGGCGCTTATAGGAATTGACCAGGGGATTGGCGATGGCGCAGATGCCCTTGACATGGTCCAGAATCCCGGCGATAAAGGAGCGGCAGGCGGAAGAAAGCTGCTTTTCCCCGTCCGGGTCAAAGAAGACGTTCTTCCCTTCGTGGAACAGGGACATGTTGGTGTGCATGCCGGAACCGGCCTGGCCGAAGATGGGCTTTGGCATGAAGGTGGCATGCAGGCCGTTTTTCTGGGCAATGGCCTTGACCGCCAGCTTGAAAGTCATGATGTTGTCGGCGGCGCGGAGGGCGTCGGCATATTTAAAGTCGATCTCGTGCTGGCCGCGGGCGCACTCATGGTGGGAGGCCTCGATCTCAAAGCCCATCTCCTCCAGCGTCAGGCAGATTTCCCGGCGGGTGGTTTCGCCGTGGTCGAGGGGGCCCAAATCAAAGTACCCGGCCTCGTCCCCCGTCTCGGTGGTGGGCCTGCCCTCCCCGTCCAGCTGGAAGAGGAAGAACTCCATTTCCGGGCCGACGTTGAAGGAATAGCCCATGTCCGCCGCCTTTTTGAGCACCCGCTTGAGCGTCCCCCGGGGGTCGCCCACAAAGGGCGTGCCGTCGGGGTTGTACACGTCGCAGATCAGCCGGCCCACCCTGCCCCGGCCCCGGGTCACGTTCTCTGGCAGCACCACGAAGGTGTCCAGGTCCGGAAACAGGTACTGGTCCGACTCGTGGATGCGTACGAAGCCCTCGATGGAGCTGCCGTCCAGGGAGATTTCGTTGTTCAGCGCTTTTTGCAGCTGGGAAGCGGTGATGGCGACGTTTTTCAGCTGGCCGAAAATATCCGTAAACTGCAGGCGGATAAAGGAAATCCCCTGCTCGCGGACCAGGCGCACGATGTCTTCTTTGGTGTAAGCCATAAACCAAAACCTCCCACGAAAAAAATCGTCTTCAATTATAAAGACGATTTTTTCCCCTGTCAAACAAAACTTTGTCTTTTGCTTGGCTTTCTTTGGGTTTATCTGCGCTGCAGAAGGGTCAGCAGGTAGACGAACTCCTCTTTAAAAGCGTCTCCGGTCACGGAGGGGCAGCTGCGGGCCAGGGAAAGGGCGCTGTCAAAGGTGGATGTGCCCTTGTATTCGCTGTCCCTTAAAACCATGGCCGCCTCGGCCACGGACGCCGCAAAGCGCATGTTTTCGGGCAGTTCCTGGAGCGCATCGCCGGAAAGCGGCCAGGTTTCCAGCGTGCTCGCACCGCCCTCCGGCTTTTTATAGCGGATGTTCAGCGTCAGCCATTCGGCGTTCTCCGCATCTTCGGTCGGTTCCGCCGTGGCCTGGTACTTGCTCACCGGAGCGTCCGCCTGGAAGGAGCTTCCGGCCGGGACGATCTCGTACAGGGCCGTCACCCGGTGGCCGCTGCCGATCTCTCCCCCGTCCTTGGTGTCGTCCGCAAAGTCCCGGGCGTCCATCACCCGGTCCTCGTAGCCGATCAGGCGGTAGGCGCTGACTTTGGATGGGTTAAAGTCCAGCTGCAGTTTTACGTCCCGGGCCACCTCCACGAAGGTGCCGCCGGCCTCGGTCGCCAGGGCCCGCCGGGCCTCGAAGACCGTGTCCAGGTAGTAGTAGTTGCCGTCGCCGTAGTCCGCCAGGGCCTCCAGCTTGTTGTCCTTATAGTTGCCGTAGCCCACGCCCAGCATCGTGAGCCGGGTGCCGCCAAGCTTCTTTTCCATCACCAGGCGGGCCAGGTCGCCTTCGCTGGTCATCCCGACGTTAAAGTCCCCGTCCGTCGCCATGATGATCCGGTTGACTCCGCCGGGCACCGCGTATTTTTCCGCCAGCTGGTAGGCCGTCTTAATCCCGGCGGCGCTGTTGGTGCTGCCGCCCGCCTCCAGGGCCTGGATGGCGCTGCTGATCCGCACCTTATCCGCCGCGGGGACGCCGGCAAGAACCACCTCGTCCCGGGAGGCGTAGGTCACCAGGGACACCCTGTCCTCGGGCGAAAGCACGTCCAGCAGCAGCAGGAAGGCGCGCTTGACCAGGTCCAGCCGGTCCGAACCAAACATGGAGCCGGACACGTCGATCAGGAAGACCAGGTTGTGGGGAGGCCTTTCCTCCGCCATGACCTCTTTGGCCTGCAGGCCGACCTGGAGCAGCAGGGTCTCCTCGTTCCAGGGGCAGGGGGCCAGGGCCATGCTCACGCCGAAGGGGCTGTCCCCCTTAGGGCCTTCATAGTCGTAATGGAAGTAGTTGAGCATTTCCTCCACGCGCACCGCGTCCGGCGGGACCTCCTGCCCGGCCAGGATCATCGAACGGACCTGGGCGTAGGACGCCGTGTCCACGTCCGCCGCGAAGGTGGACAGAGGATTGACGGAGACGCTCTGAAAACCGTTTTCATGGAAATAGGTGTATTCGTTGGTGTTCCACTGCCGCTCTCCGGCCGAGCGGGCGTACATCGCGTTGGCGGCGCTGACGGCGGGCATACTCGCACTGGCGGCGGACACGCTCTCAAAAGCCATGGGAGCAGCGTATCCGTCCTCCACCTCCATATCCATTTCACTGGGCGCTCCCGACACTCCTGTCAAGAGGCGCTCGATCATGTCCTTGACGGTCAGGCTTTGCCCCTCGTCCACTGCCTTCGTCAGGGCAGGCTCAGCCTCTTCAGAAAAGAGGACCTCCCTGGTTTTGCTGTCCACCATGCCGGTGGCCAGGAGATCGTTCCTTTCCTGGAACTCCAGCACCGCCTGCTCCGTCGTTTCGTCAAAGGTTCCCGTGGGGTCATGGGAAAGGTAATGAAGCTCCCGGAGCCTTTCCTGCACGGCCCGCACCTCTTCCCCGCTGTCGCCGCGCTTCAGGATGGTTTCCGCCAGGCCAGATGGCACGGCGGCGGCCAACATGGCCGCGATCAGAAGAAGAGAAAGAAACTGTCTGTATTTCATGTTGCGTCCTCCTTTCAGCAAAGCGGTCAGGATCATTCTGATCTTGCCGCCGCTTCGTCCGTGTGTCTTGTCGTCAACCGGTTTCAATAACACAGACGAAGGAGGATCAAAAAAGTTCCCGCAGGAACAGAAAATTCCGAAAAGAATTTTTGCTCCTGCGGGACTTGGATCACTTATTCAGCGATCACCTTGTGGAAGACCTTCTTGCCGCGGCGGATCATCACGCCGTTTTCCAGCTGCTGAAGGGTGTATACGCTGTCGATGGATTCGGGCTTTTCGCCGTCAATGGTGACGCCGCCCTGCTCGACGAGCTTCCTTGCCTTGGACTTGCTCTCCGCCAGCTTGGACAGGACCAGCAGGTCCACCACGTTGCAGCCGCCTTCGGGCACGTCCGCCTTGGCGATGACGGTCTTTGGGGTGTTCTCATCGCTGCCGGCCCCGGAGAAGAGGGAGGCGGCGGTCGCTTCCGCCTTCTGGGCCTCTTCCTCGCCGTGGACCAGGGCGGTCAGGGAGTGGGCCAGGATCTTCTTCTTTTCGTTGATGCGGGAATCGTCCCAGTGCTCCATCTCCTCGATCTCGGCAAGCGGGATGAAGGTCAGCATCCGGATGCACTTCATGACGTCCGCGTCGTCGATGTTCCGCCAGTACTGGTAGAACTCGTAGGGAGAGGTCTTGGCCGGGTCCAGCCAGACCGCGCCCTTGGCGGTCTTGCCCATCTTCTTGCCCTCGCTGTTGAGCAAAAGGGTGATGGTCATGGCGTAGGCGTCGTCCCCTGGCTGATCGTCCGTCTGGGTGTACTTGCGGATGAGCTCCGTGCCGGCCAGCATGTTGCTCCACTGGTCGTCCCCGCCGAACTGCATGTTGCAGCCGTAATGCTGGTGCAGGTACAGGAAGTCGTAGCTCTGCATGATCATGTAGTTGAACTCCAGGAAGGAAAGCCCACGCTCCATGCGCTGCTTGTAGCACTCCGCCCGGAGCATGTTGTTGACGGAGAAATGCGGGCCGACCTCGCGGAGCATGTCGATCCACTTGAGGTTCAGCAGCCAGTCGGCGTTATTGACGGCGATGGCCTTGTCCTCCCCGAACTCGATGAACCGCTCGATCTGCTTTTTGAAGCATTCGCAGTTATGCTGAATGGTTTCCGGCGTCATCATGCTGCGCATGTCGGTGCGGCCGGTCGGGTCGCCGATGTAGCCGGTGCCGCCGCCCAGCAGAACCACCGGCTTGTTGCCGGCCATCTGCAGGCGCTTCATCAGGCACAGGGCCATAAAGTGGCCCACGTGCAGGGAATCCGCCGTCGGGTCAAAGCCGATGTAGAAGCGGGCCCCGCCATTGTTGATCAGCTCCCGGATTTCCTTTTCGTCCGTCACCTGCGCGATCAGGCCGCGCGCTTCCAGTTCTTCATAGATACCCATTTTTCAAAACCTCCCGTATAAAAAAATCAGCCCCCGTTCCCGTTTTCCGGGAACAGAGGACGACAGGAGCGCTTCGTGGTACCACCTCTGCTTCGGGCGGAGATAGGCCGCCCCTCGAGCTGCGCTGTATCGGGCGCGACCGGCTCCGCCTACTGAAAAGAAGACCTTCGTTCGGGGAGCGGCTCCGGAGGGTATTCATCCAGCGCCGCCTTCGCCCTCGCACCGACCGGACGATCTCTTCAAATAAGCGGACAGGGGATTACTTGGCTCCATCTTCGCCATCTTGGGTACGGGGATATTGTACAGGAAAATCAGGAATTTTGCAAGATGGAGAAATTGGATTTTTCTTGCCATTCATCGGCTTCTGTGGTAAGATATGGTCGGCGGTAAATGGATGTTTTCCGCCTGATCAAACTGTTTTTATTAAATGGAAGGAGTGTTTCCCCATGGCCAAGAAAACGGTAGACGATATTCAGGTTCAGGGCAAGCGCGTACTGGTCCGCTGCGACTTCAACGTCCCCATGAAGGACGGCAAAATCACCAACGACAAGCGCATCGTGGCCGCTCTGCCCACCATCCAGAAGCTGATCAAGGACGGCGGCAAGGTCATCCTGTGCAGCCATCTGGGCAAGCCGAAGAACGGCCCGGAAGAAAAGTTCTCCCTGGCCCCCGTGGCGGTCCGTCTGAGCGAGCTGCTGGGCCAGCCCGTCGTCTTCGCCAATGACGATAACGTGGTCGGCGAAAACGCGAAGGCCGCTGTCGCCAACATGAAGAACGGCGACGTCGTCCTGCTGCAGAACACCCGTTTCCGCAAGGAAGAAACCAAGAACGTCGAAGAGTTCTCCAAGGAACTGGCTTCCCTGGCGGACGCCTATGTGGACGACGCTTTCGGCTCCTGCCACCGCGCGCACTGCTCCACCGAGGGCGTGACCAAGTTCACCTCCCCCAACGTTGCCGGCTACCTGATCGGCAAAGAGCTGTCCATCATGGGCAAGGCCCTGGAAAACGCGGACCGTCCCTTCGTGGCCGTCCTGGGCGGCGCCAAGATCGAAGACAAGCTGAACGTCATCAACAACCTGCTGGAGAAGGTCGATACCCTGATCATCGGCGGCGGCATGGCCTTCACCTTCCTCAAGGCCAAGGGCTACGGCGTGGGCCACTCCCTGCTGGACGAGACCAAGATCGACTACTGCAAGGACATGATGGCGAAGGCCGCTGAAAAGGGCGTCAAGCTCCTGCTGCCGGTCGACACCGTGTGCGTCAAGGCCTTCCCGGATCCCATTGACAAGGCCGACATCGAGACCTGCGTCGTGGACGCCGACAAGATCCCGGACGATATGGAAGGCTGCGACATCGGCCCCAAGACCGCCGAGCTCTTCGCCAGCGCCGTCAAGAGCGCCAAGACCGTCGTCTGGAACGGCCCCATGGGTGTGTTTGAGAACCCCGTGCTGGCCAAAGGCACCCTGTCCGTGGCTCAGGCCATGGCGGACAGCGAGGCTGTCACCATCATCGGCGGCGGCGACTCCGCTGCGGCTGTCGAGCAGATGGGCCTGGCCGCGAAGATGACCCACATCTCCACCGGCGGCGGCGCTTCCCTGGAGTTCCTCGAAGGCAAGACCCTGCCCGGCGTTGCCTGCCTGGACGAAAAGTAATCGTAACCGTTCAGTCTTCGACTGAACAGGTAATGGGACGGGGACCCTGTCCCCTTCCCACGCTTTCCCCTGAACGGATTTGCCTTTCGCTTCGCTCACGGGCGGCAAATCCGCAAGGAATGTATTTTTGCTCCGCAGAAGTGAAGGGGGCTTCGCTTCCCATGTATCATTCTGCTTCGCAAAAATACTCCTCGCGGCGTACATGCCGCCGCTGCGGATTGGAATCAGGGGGATGTCTCCCCCTGATCACCCCCTCCACACCGCGTTCGTCATGTCACAGACATCTGGTAAATAGACCAGTTTCTTTCTCACACGTCACGGCTTTCCCGCGGTCTGATTTCTGTCGGGCCGTGGGAAGATTATTTTCATACTTTATATTTTAAATATGGAAAGCGAGGTTTTTCCCATGCGCAAGCCCATTATCGCCGGCAACTGGAAAATGAACAAGACCCCCAAGGAAGCCAAAGAGCTGGTAGAGGCCTTAAAGCCTCTGGTCAAGGACGCCAAGGCGACCGTCGTCGTCTGCGTCCCCGCGGTGGACATCGCCGCCGCTGCCGAAGCCGCCAAGGGCTCCAAGATCCAGGTCGGCGCGCAGAACGTGCACTTCAAGGAATCCGGCGCCTACACCGGCGAGCTCTCCGCCGCCATGATCAAGGAAGCCGGCGCTTCCTACGTCATCATCGGCCACTCCGAGCGCCGTCAGTACTTCGGCGAGACCGACGAGACGGTCAACCTGCGGACCCTGACCGCCGTCGAAAACGGCCTGATCCCCATCATCTGCGTGGGTGAAAACAAGGCCCAGCGCGAAGCCGGCTACACCGACGCCCTGGTCGAATACCAGACCCTGATCGCCCTGAACGGCCTGACCCCCGCCCAGATCAAGAAGGTCATCATCGCCTACGAGCCCGTCTGGGCCATCGGCACCGGCCTCACCGCCACCGACGAGCAGGCCAACGAGACCATCGGCGTCATCCGCAAGGCCATCGCCCGCAAGTACGGCAAGGGCGTTGCCAACGCCGTGCGCATCCAGTACGGCGGCAGCATGAAGCCCAGCAACGTCAAGGGCCTCATGGCGCAGGAGGAAATCGACGGCGGCCTGATCGGCGGCGCCTCCCTGAAGGCGGATGATTTCGCCAAGGTCGTCAATTACGAAGACTGACATCTGGCATGATCGTATCCTACTGTAAAAAATGCAACCTGGACAGCGAAGGCACCGTTTGCTCTTCTTGCGGCAAGCGGGCCTCCGCTGCCGGCGTGCGGGACGTCTGGCGGATCATCCGGGTCCCCGGGGCGGACGCGAACACCTGGCGGAGCCTCGCTTCCGGTATTCTGCTGACGGCCCTGGTCCTGACGGTGAGCCTGGTCCTGCTGGAACGCTTTCAGAGCAGCCAGCAGGATTTTGAAAACCACCTGGGCGGGATCCTGTCCACCGCGGCGATTCTGACGGCCCTCGCCTTCGTCCTGGCCGGAGGCATGCTGATGCTCCAGGGACGGGAGGAAATCCGCTACACCCTGGACATGACCGGGGCCCATCTGCAGACCTGGCACCGGGCCTCCTACCTGCGCTCCTGGGCGAGGCTGCAGAGCGCGAAGATGGATCAGGCCATCGCGTCCCGGGACGGCTCCCGTTACGTGATTTCGGAAGAGCGGCACATCCGCTGGAAGGACATCCACGAGATCAAATACGTCCCCTCCGCCGGCGCCATCAAGCTCTACCACGTCCGCCATCTGGCCCCCTTCATCCTGCGCATCCCGGACGAAGAATACGACACGGCGGAGGCCATCGTCAAAAAGCACACCAAGATCAGCTGAAGGCTGACCCTTTCGAGCGCTCCGGCGCTCTTTTTTTAAAACAGGTTTACAGCCTGATCCCCCAAGGAGGCTCGAGGCCTACCGAAGCATGAGCCACCAGTTATACCAAGCCTCCCCCCTGCCCCTCCGGAAGAAGGATTCCGCCCTGCGCTCCGCCCCGGCCGGCCGACAAAATTTTTGTAAATGATTGACAAAATCCTGCCGGATGTGTATAATTGATTTGTTGCTTGAGCGGCCATGGCGGAATTGGCATACGCGCACGTTTGAGGGGCGTGTCCTTAACCGGGTACGAGTTCAAGTCTCGTTGGCCGCACCAAAGAAGAGATCGAAAGCACTTCGTTTTCGGTCTCTTTTCTTATTCTCCCTTTGTTTTATACTGGCGGTATACAAATTTATGTCCGTTTTATACAGTTCATGCCTTTTGTTTTTCCTTTCATCCGGTTATAATACTCCTGGACACGACGAAAGGAGAAAGGCGTATGGAAACCAAGCTGGCGGAAAATATCCGGCTGATGCGCAAAAAGAAATCCATGACCCAGGAACAGCTGGCGGAGGCGCTGGGCGTCACGGTCGGGGCGGTGCATAAATGGGAAACGAAGCTGTCCACCCCGGAGCTCAGCCTGATCCTGGAAATGGCGGATTTCTTTGAGACCTCTGTGGACGTCCTGGTCGGCTATGAAATCCGGGACAACCGGAAGGAGGCCATGCTGGAGCGGCTGGCCCAGTACATCCGGACCCTGAACCCTTTGGCCCGGGAGGAAGCGGAAAAGCTCCTCGCCCGGTACCCGAATTCCTTCCAGGCGGTCTCCGTCTGCGCGGCCGGGTATCTCGTGTACGGCGCAACCACCAGAAACCCGGACGACCTGAGCCGCGCGGTGCAGCTGCTGGAAAAATCCCGGACCCTGCTCTCTCAGAACGACGACCCGCGCGTCAGCGATGCCACCATCTGCGGGGACCTGGCGATGGCCCTGTTTCTCCAGGGCCAGCCGGAAAAAAGCCTGGACCTTCTCAAGCGGAACAACACGGGCGGCGTTTTCAGCAGCTCCATCGGCATCCTGCTCGCCGTTTTCCTGCGCCGCCCGGAGGAAGCCGCGGAGTACCTCACCGAGGCCCTGCTGAACTGCCTGGGCGACATGCTCAACGCCGTCATGGGCTATGTGTTCCTTTTCCGCTCCCGGAAGGACTGGGCCTCCGCCCTGGACGTCACCCGGCTGGGCATGAACCTCCTGGCCGGGCTCCAATCGGAGACCAAGTCCGGCGCGCTGGAAAAAACCACGGCGGAACTGCTGGCCCTGCTCGCCTGGTCGGAAATGAAAAACGGCCTCCGGGACGATGCCCGCTGCTCTCTTCACAAGGCCCTGGAGGAAGCCCGGAGGTTCGATTCGGCCCCGGACTACAGCCTGAAGGCCATCCGCTTCGCCGACAGGAAGGAACAGCAGATGATCTACGACGTCCTGGGCGCGTCCGCCGAGGAAAGCGTGGAACGCCTGATCGGGCTGCTGGACGACCCCTGGCTTTCTGATCAGTGGAAGGAGGAAAAGCAGCATGCATGACCATGACATCGGGAACGTATTCCGCAGCCGGAACTTCCGCCTGGTCTTCCTGGGGGCCCTGGTGTCCGAGCTGGGTGCCCTGCTCTACAGCTTCGCCGTGAGCTTTTACATCCTGGAGATCAGCGGCAACAGCGCCTTTCTGCAGGGGCTGTACCTCGCCCTGTGCGGGGCCGCTACTTTGATTCTGACCCCGGTCGGCGGCGTGCTGGGAGACCGCTTCAGCAAATCCAAAATCATGTACGTGTGCGACTTTTTAAAGGGCGGGCTGATCCTCCTGGCCGCCTTCCTGCTGACGGTGTTCCGGGCGGAGCAGACACAGCTCATCGTCCTGTTTGCCCTTGGCATCCTGGGCAGCGCCGTCAGCGGGATCTTTACCCCCGCGGCGGACTCCCTCTTCCCCCACATCGTCCGGGAAGAACAGCTCCAGCAGGCCAACGCCTACTTCTCCATCAAAAGCTCGCTGGAGAGCATCCTCGGGGTCATCCTGGCTGGGGTCCTCTACGCCGCTCTCACGATTCACACGCTGTTTTTCCTGGTCGGCCTTTGCTTTGTGGCTTCCGGCGTCTCCGAAATGCTGATCCGCTATGATCACCGTCCATCCCCGGAAAAGCTGACCCTGAGCCTCGCCGTCCGGGATATGCGGGAAGGCCTCCGCTACCTCAAAGCCAGGAAGGCCGTCCTCACCCTGCTGGGCGTCATCCTGTTCATCAACTTTTTCTTTGCCCCCGTCACCGGGAACTTCCTGCCCTACTTTGTCAGGACGGATCTGACAAGCGCCCCTGCTTACCTGATGGACCATGCGCTCACGCCGGAGCTCTGGTCATCCGTGTTCAGCGCATGCTTTGGAGTAAGCTCCCTGGTCTGCGCGGCCATCCTGAGCGCCCGGAAGCCGAAGGAGAAATTCGGCTTTGAGACCGGCCTCAAGCTCTGCGCCGTCGCCGCCCTGATGATCGTCCTGGCGCTGGGCTACTGGCTGCTGGTGGACCGCGGGGCTTCCCTGAATGGATTTCTGATCCTGTTCAGCCTGGGCTGTCTGACGATGGGCTTCCTGATCTCCTGGATCAACATCCCGGTCAGCACCGCCATGATGCGCATCGTGGACCGGGATAAGCTCAGCAAGGTCAGCAGCATCCTCGGCATCGGCTCCCAGGGCATGATCCCCATCGCCTCGGTGCTGGCGGGCGCCGTCCTCCAGTCCCTCGGCTCTTCCGCGCTGCTGTTCATCTGCGCCGCCGGCTTTACCCTTACCGCGCTCTTGTGCCTTTCCAGCAGACCGCTTCGGGAATTATAAAACACGGGCTGCCGCAGAAAACCACTGCGGCAGCCCCTCTTTATGTATTTGGATCAATCCAATGATGCGTACATGGACGCCATCAGCTTAGGGATAAAGCGGTAGTGGTCGCCGGGCAGGTTGCCGGTCAGGTAGACGCAGGTCAGGCCTTCCTTCGGGTCCACGCAGAACCAGTTGCCAAAGGCCCCGTCCCATCCCCATTCCCCGGCAGAGCCGTTGATGTCCGCCAGCTCCGGATTGGTCAGCACGCGTACGCCAAGGCCGTAGCTGTACCCGCGCTGGGTATCCCAGCTGTCGGTGGCCCGCTGCGCTTCGGTCAGGTGATCCGTGGCGATCAGGTCAATGGTCTTGCGGCCCAGGATCCGAACCCCGTCCAGCGTGCCGCCGTGGAGCAGCATCTGGGCAAAGCGGGAATAATCCCCCACCGTGGAGAACAGTCCCCCGCCGCCGCTCTCAAACTGCGGTTTTTGGGAAGGATAGTTTCGTTCGTCCGGCTTCATTCCGTTCCGGATCTGGTAGAGCGTGGCGACCCTGTCCTTCTTTTCATTGGGCACAAAGAAGCCGGTGTCCTTCATCCCCAGCGGGTCAAAGATATGCTCCTTCAAATACTCTCCCAAAGTCTTCCCGGACAGGGCTTCGATGACCCCACCCAGGATGTCGATGGAAAACCCGTACATCCACCTTTCCCCCGGCTCAAAGGCCAGGGGAAGCTGGCCGACCAGGTTGCAGATTTCCTTCGTCCCGGGGAGCTTCTCTCCGGCCAGGAACTGATCTTTGTACTTTTTTTCCTGCTCCTTTTCGTATTCCAGGCGGATTCTCGCCGCGGCCGTATCATTTCCCGGGTAGGGCACGCCGCTGGTCATGGTGAACAGCTGGCGCAGGGTCACTTCCCCCTGGGCGTCCACAATCTCGTAGGTGCCGTCCGGCTTCTCTTTCGCGATCTTCGGGTGTTTGAAGCCGGGCAGATATTCGCTGACCGGGTCCCAGAGCTTGAAGAGGCCCTGCTCGTAGAGCTGCATCAGCGCAGCCACCGTGACCACCTTGGACATGGAAGCGATCGGGAAGATGGTCTGCCCGGACATCCTGACCTTCTTTTCCACGTTCGCGTAGCCGAAGCTGCCTTCAAACAGGGTCTCGTCGTCCCGCAGGATTTTGACGGTGCACCCGGCGATCTGGCCGGAATCCACAAAGCGGCTGAGCGTGTTCTGAATCAGGTGCTGCATGGGTCGTCCTTCCTTTCTTTTAGGTTTTTATCATATAGTTTTTCATCAACGTTCCTGTTCCTCATTGGCTGCCGGAGGCGCTTCCCCGGTTTCATCGTAGTATTCCCGGAGAAACGCTTCCATAAAGGCGTGGCGCTCCTGCGCGAGTCTCCGGCCGGGCTCCGTGTTCATCTCGTCCTTGAGGAGCAGGAGCTTGTCGTAAAAATGCTGCACAGAGGCCTCCATCGGCCGGCCGTGCTCCCCGCCGTAGGCGAAGGCGCGGGCGATACCGATGGCCCCGATGGCGTCCAGCCGGTCCGCGTCCTGGACGATCTTCCCCTCCACGGTGTCCGGCCGTCTTCCCCGGTTATGGCTGAAGGACACCGAGTTGACCGCCCGGCAGATTTGCTCCGTCTTCTCCGGGCCGATGCCCCGCTCTTTCAGAAACGCCCTTAAATGAGCGTTGTTTTCGGTAGCGAACAGCTTATGGTCGTCCGCGTCGTGCAGCAGGGCGGCCAGGGCGACGACCTCCAGGTCGCATCCGGGCACGCTTTGGGCAATGTCCATGGCGTTTTTATATACCCGCATGCTGTGGTCAAAGTCGTGCCCGCCGGCGTTGCCGGAAAAGAGCCGCTTTGAGTAATCCATCGCCGCTTCGATGACGGTCATCCGCTTTCCTCCCTTCGCCCGTTCCCGGCGGCCCGTCAGAAGCCGCTCGGACGGATCACGACATGGATCGTGTCTCCGTCCTTTTTGTCCAGCGTCCGGCGGATGGATTTGAGGACGCCGATGATATAGCAGATGGTCCCGTCCGGGTTTTTGACCCCCATATTCACGATGCTGCCGTCATAGGGAATCCCGTCCAGCTCCGCGTGCACCCGGAGCCTGCCCTTGCCGAACAGCTCCCGGATGTCCCAGGGAAAGGGCACATAGGCCCCGCCGCTGTCCGCCTGCTCGCGCAGGACCGCGTCGTATTCAAAGGTCATCTTCGTCCTCCGCCCCCAGGGCGCCGGACCAGCGCATGTAGTTGTACTGGGCCTGAGCCTCCTGGCTGGCCTTCTTCTCCCGCCAGACGTCGATCTCCGAGCAGATGGCCAGCATCTCGTCCACCAGCAGCTCCTCCGTGCGGGGACGGGCCTGGTGGATATAAGACGTCATCCGGTCGATCGCCTTGGGGCTGCCCAGCTGACGGGCCATGAGCTCCGCCAGCTCCTCCCGAAAGCCCAGGGAAACCACCGCCCGGACCAGGCGATCCTTCGCCTCAGTCCAGAGCCTCCGATTGTCCGTCATAGTTCCTCCTGCGGCGGCTGCCAGAGGAATAATCCATGTGCCGCCGCCAGTTTTTCCACTCGCTTTAAGAGCTTTTCCGGTGGGTTGTACAGGGTCATGCAGAGCTCGTCCCGGTTCAGGGCGATCAGGGCGTTCTGCTCCGGCAGATGGAAGCGCAGGTCCTCCCGGTTCTCCGTCACCCAGGTCACTAAACGCTCCGGGGGCGGGTTGCGCTCCCAGCACTCCCAATCCACCGCCCCCACCTCGAGGTCGTCGTAGCAGTTGAGCTTGAGCAGGATGTCCGCAAAGCGCTGCCGGATCGCGGGCTGGCAGGGCCGGGACAGATAATATTCTTCCACCTGAAAAAACTGTCCCCGGCTGCCGTCCGGCACCTGCTCGGGCAGGAAATCGATCACAAAATAGGGCTTTTCGTATAATTCTTCCAGCATGTCATTTCTCCCGTGTCTTGTCAAAAACGTTAGCGCGTCATGTTAGGTCTGATTATAGCACGTTTGACCGCGCCGGAAAAGGCTTTAAGTATCTGCGGATGTCCCCCAAGAAAAAAATATTTTCTTGATAAAGCTGTCGGAGCGGTGTATCCTGTAAGCAACGAGCGCCTAAAATGCGGCGCAATCATTCCAATTCTCAAAGCAACGTGATATAAATCATAACAAACGGAGGCTGACGCTATGAAGCTTGAAAACCAAACCTTGGGCGGGCTCCTATCCGACCCCAGGATTTCCCTGATCGCCCCGGATGCCATCCGCAGGCTGGACCTTACGGCGGAGCCGGCCTGGAACAAGACGCTGGCTGAAATCAGGGACGAGCATATTTTTTCCGGCGACCTGTGCGCGGGCTTTGCCCGCCTGTTCCGGGCCGCCGAAACGGGCGACTGGTATTACCCACTGTACACCGAAGCGGAATGTGCCCAAAGCCCCGCCAGGAAAGGGACCAACCTGCTCTGGCTCCCCTCGGACGATCCCTCGGCCAATGACCGGCCTTACATCTTCCTGGTGCCCGGCGGGGGCTTCGTCAACGTCTGGAGCCTGACGGAGGGCTGGCCGGTCGCCGCCCAGTTCAACCGCCTGGGCTACCATGTGATGATCCTCACCTACCAGGTGGACGGGGAGTATGGGCTGCTGGAAAAGAACATGGAGGATTTCGCCCGGGCCTTCCGCCTGATCCGCGAAAACGAAGCCCATTTCCACATCCAGGCGGGCCGATATATCACCTGCGGCTTTTCCGCGGGCGGGTACCTGGTCTGCCTCTGGAACACGAAAAAGGGCTATCCGGCCTATCACTGGCCCAAGCCCCAGGCGGTATTCCCGATCTATCCCGTCACGACCCTGCGCCAGGACATCCGCTACGGCTCCCCGGATCCGGAGGATGCCCTCCGCCTGTACGGCTGCTCCCTGGAGGAAGCCAGGGAATCCGATTATGAGATCCTGGACCACGCCGAGGGCTTCCCGCCCTGCGCCCTCTTCCTGGCCGGCGACGACGGCCTGGTGAACCCGGATAATTCCGTCCTGCTGGCCGAAGCGCTGAAAGGACACGGCATCCCCTGCAGGCTGGAGATCGGCCCTTACAGCGGCCACGGCTTTGCCGACGGGACGGGCATGTGCATGGCCGGTTGGACGGAGCGGGCCGTCCGCTGGGCGGAATCGCAGGAAAGCGGGCGATCCGTTTAGACCAAATTCTGTTTGGCCGGATTTCTTTTGAGCATCAGATCAACGGCTTTTCTCCATATCCAATTAAACGCGACGGACGATAGGATGGTGCAGGAAAGCACGACCAGGATATAAAGAGCAACGTTTCGGATGTAAAAGAGGCTCCCCGAAATATCCATAAAATTGAACCCGAACAGCTCCACAAACAGCCCGTGCATCAGGTAATAGGACAGGGAGATCCTGCCCAGAAAGCGGAGCGCCCCGTTGCTCAGCTTCACCTTCATCAGCAGAAGGAAACAGAACGCTGTATAATCCAGCGCCACCAGCCATTGCAGCCCGGCGCTCATCAGCCGGTGAGGCACCTTCATCGGTTCGTTCCAGGCGTCAAAATATCCCCAGACGGTCCCGTTCAGCGTTTCGGACAGCCAGAACAGGACGAAAAGCATGACAAAGGACATGGGGAGGAAGAACCCATAGTGCTTTTTGAGGAATGCCGTGACCTTTTGCTCATGCTTCCCGAACAGCAGCCCCAGCGGGAACAGGAAAACGCTGTTATACCACCATTCCCCGGTCATCCACCACCGGTCCTGCCTGCCGATGAAGGCCCCCAGCGCGGAATACCCCAGGCAAAACAGGACGATCCAAAAGATCGCTCTCCCCTCGCTTTTGCTGCGGCGGAAGGACGCCCAAAATACCAGGTACAAAAAGGAGATTGTCACCAGATACCATGCGTTCACATTCGCCAGGTGCAGACCGGACAGATACCAGAAGATCCTGAACCCGCTTATCTTTTCGCCCATGGCCAGGCGGACCAGGGTATAGATGATTGCCGACAGATAGAAAGCGATCACCAGGGGCACGATCCTACGCCGGGCAAAGCCCTTCAGATAATCCTTTTTGCTGTGCAGGCTTCTGTACAGGCCCATCCCGCTGCAGAAAAAGAAGACCCCTACGAACAGATACCCCACCGGCACAAAGATGTCCAGCCCGTGCACGATAAACGGCCGCGGATGCCAGGAGCCGCAGGTTTTCTGCCCCATATGATGGAGGGACACCAGCATCGCCGTGATCCCCTTGAGGACCCCGCTCTGCTCCAGGGAAGTATAATCTTCGTGCCACTTTCCCCTGCCCGCATACCTGGCCGCGAAAAACAGGAGGACGGCAAAAAGGAAATAAAAAAGATACATCCAGTCCATCCGTGTTTCCCCCATCAAACACCAGAAACAGATTCAGAAACAGAATCAGCCGGGCGTTTCCGCCCGGCTGTTTTTGATTGTTGTTACCAGCTGTCCACCCATTCGGAGTTCACCGTACCGCTGTCTTCCTCGCCGGTCCACCAGCTGTCCATGGGCGTTGGGTCCACCCATTCGGATATGGGTCCGTCCTGAACGGAAGGGTCGGTTTCGGGCACGTATTCCTCGATTACCGGGGCCGTCTCCGGTACGGTCACCGGAACAGTCGCTTCCGGCATCTCGTAGCCGTCGTACTCCACCCAGGAGGAATCTATCACGCCGTCCGGCACAGGGGTCGGCGTGGCGGAGCCTGCCCGGACGGTCCCGGTCATCGCTTCTACCACGGTGCCGCTGGAGCGGCCCGTCCCCGTCACCCGCACGTAGAGCACGTGGCCCACGTCCGTCGCCTGGACGGTGTAGCGGTTGCCCGTCGTCAGCAGGACGTTGTCGTCCCGGTACCAGACCGCGGTATACTCCGCCGTGTTCGGCGCGACCACCACGGTGATCATTTCACCCACCACGGGGTTGTTGGTAGTCAGGCGGACGGAGGTAATGTCCCCGCCCGGCATCTGTCCGGAAGAACCGCCGTCGTACACGGGATCCACATAGACCGGCTCCTCCGTCGGATCCGGGAAGTAGATGGGATCATCGCTTCCGGGCACCACGGAAGGCCGCCTGGTGGTCACGTAGATGGACTGCACATAGCCTTCCAGCCCGTCCACCAGGATCCTGGTCCAGCTGCCCTCCGTTCCCAGCACCGTCACCCTGGTGCCGACCGGGTAGGAGGCGATGTACTGGAAGTTCATGCTGGCGTCCCGACGCAGGAAGATGTTCCGCCCGTTGTCCGTCGTCAGATAAGCCGTATAGCGGGTGGACGGACGCGGCGTCGGGGTCGGCCAATAGGGAGCGCTGGTCGGCACCGGATAGTAGGAAGTGGTCAGGAACTGGCTCATCATGTAGCCTTCCTGGCTGCCGATCCGGATGTAGGACCAGCCATTGTTGCTGCGCTTGAGCACCGTTACCTTCCTGCCCACCGGGTACAGGCCCAGGACGTTGTAGCTGTTGACCACCGGATTGCGGCGCAGGCGGACGCCCTTGCCGTTGGCGCTGGTCACGTAGGCGGTATAATTCACGTCGTACCAGCTGCCGGAGGTGGGATAGGTCGGGTAGGTCGGGCTCACATAGCCGGGGGTGGAAGAACCGGAAATGGTCAGATACCTTTGGTCCATATACCCCAGGCGCTGGTCCGGCGTGACCACCTGGCACCAGCCGCCGGACTGGGACAGGATCGTGACCACCGTCCCCGTCGGATAGCTGGTGATCACATAGGCCTGGTAGCTGGGCTGAGCCCTCAGGCGCAGCCAGCCGCCCCGCACCGTGCCGTAGACCGCCGCGGAGGCGGGCACGACCCAGATCAGGCAGACAAGAATCACTGCAAGCATCAATGAAAACAATCTCTTCATTTCTGAATGACCGCCGCCCGAGAGGCGCGGCGTTCCTCCTCCTCTTCAGGCAGCCGCTCACCGGCTGAATCGGAACGGGCCTGAAGCTTTTTCCGGTTTTTATTATACACGTTTTTTCCTGGTTTGTGGAGGGCTCCTTTCTAACATTTACATAAATCTTTTCAAAAAAAGCTCACAATTTGTTCACAATTGTAAATTCTGACAGAAAACGCCATGCCGGCGAACCGGCATGGCGTAAAAGTTTTTTGGGTATGATTACTGAGCAGCCATCTTCTTGTAGGAAGCCATACGCTCCTTGGCGTCTTCTTCCTGCTGGACAAACAGCTTCGCAGCCGCATCCGGGAACTGCTGGGCCAGGGAGGTGTAACGGACTTCGCCCTTGAGGAACTCCTGGTAATCGCCGGTGGGATCCTTGCTGTCGACGATCATCGGGTTCTTGCCGGCTTCCGCCAG
>OCTW011618952.1_pt1 | contig 19940 bp, 21 predicted proteins | sample 1539671 | NCBI WGS metagenome assembly OCTW01 (sample SAMN02144230, study PRJEB22623) | gut metagenome | biome: sheep rumen | host: Ovis aries | place: New Zealand
CAGGATTTTCGCCCTGCGAAAATCATGGACTAACCGCGTAGCACCATCGCACGTAGTGCGATTCTTAATGTGCGGAGCGTCCTTGATTGCATCTTTGGCGGTAAAACCTCTAAAAGTATAGAGCGGAGAAGGAGGGATTTGAACCCTCGCACCGGGACTACCGGCCTACTCCCTTTCCAGGGGAGCCCCTTCAGCCGCTTGGGTACTTCTCCAAAGTTCCAAACGCCCTCTGATGCGTCCTAATTAATATTTAATTAGGTAGCGGAGAGAGAGGGATTCGAACCCTCGCGCCCTTGCGGACAAACGGTTTTCAAGACCGCCTCGTTATGACCACTTCGATATCTCTCCAAAGTCATAATGCCTTATTTAAAACGCTATAAAGCTAGCCGCAATTTTTCAGCGGCAAAATGTATATTAACAAAATATCATGATGGTGTCAACCACTTTTTTGACTTTTTTTATAGGGTTTTTTAAACCAAAAAAAGCCTTGATTTTCAAGGCTTTTGGGCTATTTTTTCTTTTTCATTATCTTGTGGCTCATGCCGATCAAAACACCATATATACCACATCACTTCATCATTGCTTCTGCCACTGTTATATCCTCAGGTGTGGTAACTTTAATATTCCTATAATCTCCCTCGATGATCTTCACAGTTTGACCCATATACTTCTCGACTATCATCGTGTCGTCAGTTATATTTCTGTCGCCGGATACGCGAAGTCGTTTATAAGCTTCATCCAAAAGCGACTTATTAAAACTCTGAGGTGTCTGTACCATATATAATGTACTTCTGTCCGGAGTTTCTACTCCATTCATATCTTCATCAACAACCTTTATGGTATCCTTCACCGGCACAGCAACGGTACATGCTTTGTAGCGCCTTGCATTTGATATTGAATCAAGTATCATGCTGTTGGTGACAAAAGGACGTGCTCCGTCATGAATCATAACTATGTCACTCTTACGGTTTACAGCCTTCAGTCCACGGGACACAGATTCAAATCTTTCCTTGCCGCCGGGAACTATATTCCTTACCTTACTGAAATCATACTTCTTTACGATCTCTTCCCTGACGTAATCTATATCCTGCTGGCGCGTAACGAGAATAATCTCGTCCACAACACTTGCTTCAAATCTGGCCAGTGAATAATATATGAGAGGTTTTCCATCCAATTCCAGAAACTGCTTCGGAACTTTACTCTTCATTCTGCTGCCACTGCCTGCGGCAAGTACTATTGCAGATACCATATATATTACCTCGCTCCAATCTTAAGGTTAGGCACAGCATTCAGACTGTAGTCATCCCTTATTCCACGCATGTACTCGTAGTAACCCGCAGATGCTATCATCGCTGCGTTATCGGTACAGAGTATGATTGACGGATTATAAAACTTTAGTCCCCTCGCCTCTGCCTTTGCTTTCATCGTTTCTCTCAGGCTTGAATTTGCAGCAACTCCGCCTGCAAGCGCAAGACTTTTGCATCCATAATCTACAGCAGCCGCAACGCTTCTGTCTGTAAGCACATCTATAACCGCCTGCTGGAATGATGCTGCGACATCAGCACGGTTCACCTCTATTCCTTTCATCTCACATCCGTTCAGATAATTCAGGACCGCTGACTTAAGTCCGCTGAAGGAGAAGTCATACGGAGACCCTTCTATAACAGCATGTGGAAATGTAATGCTCGCATGGTCGCCCTCCTTGGCAAGCTTATCTATCTTTGGCCCTCCGGGATAACCGAGCCCTAATGCCCTAGCCACCTTATCGAACGCCTCACCTGCCGCATCGTCATGAGTAAATCCTATAATCTCATACTTCCCATAATCTGTAACCTTTACTATATGGGAATGTCCACCTGATGCCACAAGGCACATGAATGGTGGTTCAAGTTCAGGATTTTCTATATAATTTGCAGAAATATGTCCTTCTATGTGATGAACTCCGACGAGCGGTTTATTCTTTGCAAATGCTATAGCCTTCGCAGCACCCACTCCGACCAGAAGCGGTCCTACCAGCCCCGGTCCATATGTGACTGCTATTGCATCTATATCATCCAGAGTCATATCCGCATCAGAAAGTGCCTTCCTTATTACCTGGTTCACCTTCTCAATATGCTTTCTTGATGCTATCTCCGGAACCACTCCCCCATAAAGTGTATGAAGCGGAACCTGAGAATATATAACATTTGAAAGAACTGTCCTTCCATTTACAACTACTGCCGCTGCAGTTTCGTCACATGAGGATTCAATTCCAAGTATCTTTATTTCTTCCATAATATCTGCCGCTACTCTTCTTCAAAACGAAGCTCGAGTGTCTGCCTGTCCTTTGCGATTACTGTTCGAGGGAATATAGCCTTAACCGCTTCCTCGAATTCCTGTGGTTTATTCATAGACGGTGAGTAGTGTGTGAGCCACATCTCCTTCACGTCTGCTTCCTTTGCTATCTCGGCAGCTTCGTACATAGTCATATGTTTCTTCTCTATTGCCTTCTCTTCATTTCCGGGTTCACCGTACATGCCCTCGCAGATGAAGAGGTCCGATCCCTTCGCATGCTCTGTTATGGAAGGTGTCGGCCTGGAGTCTGTGGAATAAGTAACCTTAAGTCCCTTACGCGGTGCGCCCATGACCATATCACTGGTGTATGTCACGCCATCCATTTCTACGGTCTCTCCATGCTGGAGTCTGTTCCAGCACTGAATAGGTATGCCCTTCGCACGTGCAGCCTCCGCATCGAACTTTCCCTGTCTTGCCAGCTCAATGCTGTAACCATAACAGGTCAGATTGTGATTAACTTTGAATGCCGTGATCGTAAGCCCCAGCATTTCGATGACTTTCTCAGGTCCGTCTATTTCCAGATATTCAATCAGAAATGGAAGGTGCGGTGCGATAATGAGCAGCGACCTACAGACCTTCTCTATTCCGGGAGGTCCGGCTATGGTGAGCTTTTCCTCGCGCCCTGCATTTCCCATCATAAGAAGAAAGCCCGGGAGTCCGCTTATATGATCGGCATGGAAATGCGTGATCATGATAAGATCTATGGACTTAAAGCTCCAGCCCAGTCTTTTTGTAGTTATCTGAGTACCCTCACCACAGTCGATAAGTATACCGCTGCCGTTGTATCTGACAAAAAGCGATGTAAGGGCTCTGTATGGAAGCGGCATCATACCGCCCGTTCCAAGTAAACATATATCTAACATGTAATTCCTCTATAATCTTAATATTGAATTCCATATATATACTATGGTCATCACATATATTAATTCATCATCAGTTCATATATCAAAGCATCATCCACAGGATTGCTATAATAATCTTTTCTCGCTGCTATATTCTTAAATCCGAACTTCTCATACAGTGCTATGGCGCCTTCATTTTTCGAACGGACCTCAAGCATGATCCTGTCCGCTGAAGAATCATCCAGCTTCCCGAGCATCTCTTCCATAATCGAAGAAGCGATTCCCTGGCCCCGATGCTCAGGATCAACCGCTATCCTGAGCAGCTCTGCCGTATCAGCTATCACCGAATAGACTGCATATCCTGTCACCGCGTCACCTGCCTCACGTACCAAGGCATTATTATAGTCATACTGCAGAGTTTCCTGCAGGGATGCTTCCGACCAGGCATCGTCGAATATTACCGATTCAAGTTTTGCTATCTCACGAATGATTCTTTCCATCTCACCATTCCCGAATTCTTTTATATAGACATATCAGACTCCGAGCCTACTCCGTCTTTCCCTCTTCCGAAAGCTTCTTCTCACGCTCACGTTCTGCCTGTGACTTCCTTAAGTATACCGGCGCAAAACCATCCGAAGGAACAGCCTTTCCTTCAGCTATATATCTTTCAGCAAGTGCCGCAATGCTCGCAGCCCTCTCATGACTTAATTGAGGCGGCGCAAATGTCACCTGACTCTTCATACATGCCTTGATCTCTTCCTTAAATACCGGCACTCCGTCGCCGAGGAAGCATACCCTTTCATTGTAAGCTTCAAGCTTCTCCATCAGCTCATGTATGTCCATTGCATCCTGATCCATGAGGCGTTCCAGAGTATAGTCTGAAAATGTACCGCCCTCGTCAGTCTCTTCCTTCATACGGTAAATCCCGGTATAAACCTGCCCACGCCTTGCATCGACTATAGGACATATGATTCCGTCGAAGCCCCACATATTGTAAGCCAGGCCTTCGCAGGTCGGAACCGGAACTATAGGCTTATCAAGTGCAAGCGCAAGTCCCTTAGCCGTTGCAGCACCTATCCTGAGTCCCGTAAAAGAACCAGGTCCTGCGCAGACTGCGACTGCATCTATATCTTCCAGCTCTATAGATGCATTCCTTGTAATCTCATCCAGCATAGGAAGCAGCGTCTCCGAATGCGTCTTCTTATAATTCATCGAATATTCAGCTATAACCGTCTCATCCTGAACAACCGCAACCGTCGCAACTGTTCCCGAACTTCCGAGTGCTACAATCTTCATATATTTATCCTCATCAATGATGATACCTTATTCTTTCACGGACCATCTTCTTTAACCGGGTTCTTACCCGCAACCATTTTTATACAACCTCGAATGCATTTTTGTCAAGGTAACGTTGGTTCTGCCGGTACTACTCCTCCATCAGAAAGCTTATCTTATCATATATGTCATGAAAATCAACGATACATTTTCCATCCCATATTCCTACCGGAACCTTATCGTCAAAGCTGTAGGTGACAGCGTCCGGTGATTCGGCAAATGTATAAACGAGCACCTTCTTTTCTTCGGGAACTACGATCCAGTATTCCCGAACGCCGGCTTTTCTGTATTTCGCCAGCTTACGAACCGCATCATGGAACCAGTTTCCCTCAGACAGAACTTCTACAATAAGATCAGGCGCCCCTACCACTCTCGCTTTGATAATCTTGTCTCTGTCGCAGACTACAAGGACATCAGGCTGGACCATAGTCTTGTCATCACAATCCAGCTGAACATCTGTAGGCGCAACAGATGTGATGCACGGTCCACCATTTTCATTAATAAAATTTTCGAAAACATACGATATCATAAGTCCTATACGCTGATGAACAAATGTCGGTGCCGCCATATCATAAAATGTACCGTCTATAAGCTCTATCCTGGTCCCCTCCGGAAGCGCCAGGTAATCTTCCAGAGTTTTATTCTCATATGAATCTATCTTTATCGCTGAGGTTCCGTAAGCCACATTCTCCTCAACCGCATCAAAATCCATATGTCGGAAATATTCATAACCCGCACGCTTCTTCTCTTTCTCGAACATCCGGCTCAGAGCCTCGATGGTACTTCTCCTCGGCGAAGTTGTTACTCCGGTAAAAACCTTCTGAACAGTCCCAAGCGGAACGCCTGACATATCTGCTATATCCTGGTATGAGAGCCCCATCTCTTTCTTCAGGTTTGTCATCTCTTTTATAGTCATATCAGTCACCCCTTTCCGTAATCTTTCCATTTTCTTTCCATTTTTAACTATATTAACACAAAAAAATGGATTGTCAAGCAATTATGCCCGCAATCCATCCGTAATCTATCCGTTATTATTGTATTGTAATCTCTCTGTAGTCGAAGCCTTCCTCCGGTTTCTTCTCTATAGTGATTCGTATCGCACCGTCCGGTATGATGCCCGGAATCAGGCATGCCCACTCTATGAGCGTAACGCCGTCGCCGCTGTCTATCTTGTCGAAAAATCCGATTTCTTCCATTTCGTCCTCGGAACCGACCCTGTAAACATCAAAATGATACATGGGGATGCGCCCCTCGTCATATTCCTTAAGTATAGTAAATGTCGGGCTCAAGATCGGAGTATCTATGCCGAGTCCCTTGCCGAAGCCCTTCGTGAAGACCGTCTTTCCAACTCCGAGGTCACCGTCAAGCAGATAAACCTCGCCCGGCTTTGCTGCTTCCGCGAGTTTTCTTCCATATTCAAATGTATCGCTCTCCGAGCGGGATATGAGTTTCTCTTCCAACGCTTAATTCCTGATATTTATCTTGCTGATTATTTACTGCGATATGACTTAAGATTGCCTGATATATGCGGTGAATGCGGTTCCGTATACTGCACGAGTCGTGAAAGAATTATATCCTTGTCGTTCCCCAGCTCAGACAACGGGATTGTAAAAGCATATATCGGACTTGTATGTATGGCGATCATCTTCTTTCCGAGACGGAGTCTGTAAATGTTTCGCCACTCCAGAGTTTGCTTTTCAACTTTCTTTGAATCATCAACTCCTGTATCTGTTGCACGATTTTCTTCTGAATCCTCTTTATCATCCCTGTCCTCTTCGGACGACTGGAATTCCTCCGGCACAACGACTGATACCGTCATACCTTCCGGCGATATTTCATAGGTTATCGGATTCTTGTAGGCAGGGCTCGTCTCAGCCTGCTTCTTTGCTTTCATATACAGAGTTATAGGATTACCTATCAGAGACAGCACTGCAATAAAGGCATATACTGCCATAGCCTGAAGTCTGGCGCCACGGTTATATCCTATAACAAAAAGTGCGATTCCTATTCCACCAAGTATGATGCTGAAGAAGCCCGAGATCTTTGTGTAATACGAAATGAACACAAATTCCACAAGAGCTTCCTTAGTCATATTTACAGAAAACTTCTTACTTTCCATCACAGTGCCAGCCTTATCTCCCTGTCCTGAGGATCAAACTGCCTGTATAAAACGCCAGTCTGCTCGAACATCTTCTTGGATGCTATGGTACTCTCGGCATCGGCGTACTTGTCAGATCTATATATTACTTCCTTAATTCCGCTCTGGATTATAGCCTTCGCGCATTCATTGCAAGGGAAAAGCGTCACATAGAGCTTCGCTCCTTTCATGGAGCCCGTGCCTCTGTAATTGAGTATCGCATTCAGCTCAGCATGACATACATACATATATTTACTGTCGAGTGCGGAACCATCTCTGCCCCAAGGCATGTCATCATCCTCGCAGCCCTGCGGCATACCATTATAACCAACCGAAAGGATTCGGTTATCCTCGCCGACTATGCAGGCTCCGACCTGAGTATTCGGATCCTTGCTCCTCTCTGCCGAAAGCATCGCTATTCCCATAAAGTATTGATCCCAGCTTATATAATCTGTTCTCTTCATTTCTCCACCCCTTAAATCAGCCACGGTCAGCCATGGTGACAGGCACCACTGCTCGAATCAGCCACAGCGACAGGCACCATGGCTCGACAGTCAACAATTCAAATGCGATACTACCACATTAATGCCTTTTTTTCAACAGCAACGGGGACGGCTCAATAACCGTCCCCGCTTTGCTCATATTATTCTATATTTTTCCGAATTACTCTTCACCAAGATTGAATTTGTCATGAATTGCATTCATGGCTCTTTCAGTATTCTTCTCATCGATAAGAACTGTAACTCTGATCTCTGAAGTAGATATCATACGAATGTTGATATTCTCATCATAAAGAGCTTCGAACATCTTGGCAGCAACGCCTGCATTGGTCTGCATTCCGGCACCAACTATGGATACCTTTGCAACTGCCTTATTAACATTGATATCTTCGCACTGCATAGTATCTGAGATGATCTTTGCAGCCTCATCAGCATCTGCATCACTACATGTAAATGTAATGTCCTTTGTACCTGCACGTCCTACTGACTGAAGTATCATATCTATATTTATATTCTTCTGAGCAAGTGCGTTGAAAAGCTTGAATGCAACACCAGGCTCATCCTTAAGTCCTATAACAGCAACCCTTGCTGCATCACTATCTGCGGCAACTCCGCTGACTATCATTTTCTCCATCTTAGCATCCTCCTTAACGATGGTTCCTTCGTGAGTATTGAGACTTGAACGTACTACGAGCTGAACGCCGTACTTCTTTGCGAGCTCTACTGAACGATTGTGAAGAACTCCTGCACCGAGAGTTGCAAATTCAAGCATCTCATCGTAAGTTACTACGTCAAGCTTTCTGGCATTCTTAACCTTTCTAGGGTCAGCTGTGTATACGCCGTCAACATCTGTATAAATCTCACATTTATCTGCGTGAAGAGCCGCTGCAAGTGCAACCGCAGTTGTATCTGAACCGCCTCTTCCGAGTGTTGTGTAATCATCGAATTTGTTAATGCCCTGGAAACCGGTCACTATAACAATCTTTCTCTGCTCAAGCTCTGAACGGATACGATCGCTGTCTATTCTCTTTATCCTTGCATTGCTGTAGGTTGAAGTTGTATGCATTGCAACCTGAAATGCATTGAGTGATACAGCCGGTACACCAAGCTTATTCATAGCCATAGCCATGAGTGATACTGACATCTGCTCTCCTATAGTAAAGAGCATATCCATCTCTCTTTTCGGTGGGTTCTCGTTGATGTCTTTTGCCATGGCGATAAGTTCATCGGTATATTTGCCCATAGCTGAAAGAACTACTACTACGTCATTGCCCTTTTTGTATTCTTCAATACATCTCTCAGCAACGTTGTAGATCCTCTCTTTGTTGGCAACTGATGTGCCTCCAAATTTCTTTACTACTAACACTTTTGCCTCCATTCCTGAATCGTGACGGGATATTTTGTAGGGTGGGGTGTCACGATATAATATACATTATTTACATCACGCGAATTACATGTACGTCCAGGTTTCCAAGCTTCTCATCTAAAGCAGCTCTACTCATCTTATCTGTGATAAATGCAACGCTATCCGGTGCATCATCCGACATAAGTTTTATATTAGAGCCCAGTACTCTGTCAAGTTCTTCTTCTATATTTTTGTCAGCTCGTACAAAGAACTTGGTCTCATAAGCCAAGTTATCGGACAATTTGACCTTTTCCTCTGTCCATCCAAACGGAAGAGTTACCCCCTTATTCTTTGCAAGCTCGACAATATCTCCGACAACAGCACTCGCTGTAGCCTCTTTACCTGCGCCCTGTCCATAGAACATTACATTCTCAAGCATATCTCCGTGAAGGTTAACTGCGTTATATACTCCGTCAACTCCGTAAAGAGGATTGTTTTTACCAATGAGGAACGGCGCAACCATAGAATAGATACCATTTTCATTCTTATCTGTAAGCCCAAGAAGCTTTATAGCGTATCCTCCGCTTCTTGCAAGTACGGTATCACTGTTTTCTATCTTCGTAATTCCCTCTGTAGAGATTTCCTCAAAGTCAGTGAACTTTCCATATACAAGTGATGTGAGAATAGCAATCTTTCTGCATGCATCGTATCCTTCGATATCAGCCTCAGGATTTCTCTCTGCATAACCCTTATCCTGTGCATCCTTAAGAACTGTATCAAATGCAAGGCCTTCCTCATCCATCTTTGTAAGTATATAATTGGTAGTTCCGTTAAGAATTCCGTATATCTTATCGAAATGATCCGCTGTGAGCGATTCATTTATTGCACGTATTACAGGGATTCCACCGCCGACAGACGCTTCAAAAAGGAAGCTTACACTGTGCTCCTTTGCAAGACTTAAGATTTCAGTACCATACTTTGCAACAAGAGCCTTGTTTGAAGTACAGACTGACTTACCTTTTTCAATAGCCTGTCTCACAAATGTATTTGCAGGCTCGATTCCTCCCATAACTTCAACAACTATATCAACCGAGTCATCATTCAGAATATCGTTATAATCATGAGTGAGGATATCCATGACAGGATCTCCCGGAAATTCTCTTAAATCAAGAACGTATTTAACCTTTACTTCATCACCTGCATTACGGCTTACCACATCATTGTTGCCCGTGATCACATCATAAACTCCCGAGCCGACTGTGCCGTATCCGAGTATTGCTACATTTATCATATCTTTTACCTCTGGTGTGATTTTGTACCAGTGGGGACAGTCCCCAATGGTTCAATGGTTCACTACAATTATACCGAACTACTATATCATTAAAGCTAAAAACAGGCAAGCTTTTTTGCCTGCCTGTCTTATCGCCGGCTATGCACCGGGGTTTCCGGATGCGGCGCTGTCAGCCCTCTATCCGGTCCTGTTTCCTCATCACCGACCTTCTGTAGATCATAAAAAGTATTACGATGATCATGACCATCATTATGCCGTACACCCATCTTCCGAGGTTCCCGAGGGACATTCTTGTTCCGTCCGGAAGTATTATTTCGAGAGGAAGACTCCATAAGAAGCTGACGCGTTCTTTTGGGCTGAACAGATAATAATCGGCATAGCCCGAAACCCACTTCGGAAGGTTCTTAAGTCCACCATATCCTTCGTAGAAATAATACATTTCCCCATTAAAGCCGGTCGCGTAATCAAGCAGACCGGAATACCATGTATCGATAAAATAATACGACTCAAATGCAACCGGAACAGATACCGCAAGCAGCAGAAAAATGAAGATATTTCTGACAGTACTCTTCACCGTTCGAGCGACAGTTTCATTCCCCCGTATTCCTTCAAAGACAATCCTCTTTCCCGTAAAAATACTCTCGAGTATCTCCTTTGCAAGAAAGATGAGTGAAAAGATAAAGATGCTCTGAATAAGGATATAAATGAATGACACGCTCACCTTATCCGGATCAAGTACTATCTTTGAAACCCTTACGTAATCACTAAGCGGATAACCAACATCCGGATGTCCGGCTATAAGCTGTTTCTCGTATTCAACCTCCGTGCTGTTATCATTTACAACCAGATAGTCCGGCAGGTTGATATTGAGTGCAAATATATAAATGCTCCTCACCAGAGACAGAACTAGCGTTTCTTTAAGAAGCTTCCTCGTATGCTGCTTATAATACCGCTTCCTGCTCCCGCCAAATGTCATATACATCCTTTCATCGGTACATTTCCCTCTGTTCACGAATACAAGAATGATGCAGAAGATAATGAATATATCTATAAATACTCCTCCCCAGAAGTTATCGGAAAAGACTTCGACAAACCGCTCTCCGTTCTTCATCTCATATACCGTCATAAAGACCAGCGGGTAGAATATCACGAACATAGTCATCAGCAGAAGAAATATCATTATATCCTTTACTCTAAGTCCATTTTTCATTCTCAAATAATCACCCCCTCATGTCGCTCTTTTTCCAGTCGCGTATAAAGATAATGACAACAAGCAAAGTCACCGCAGCCATAATGACAGAGAATAGCGGCATCAGGCTGTCAAAACCCCTTTCATTTGTAAGTCCTATGATCATCAGCACAGGCGATATTGAAATAAGGATTATATATAAAACCTTATGAAATGTATTGCTGCTGTCAATCTCCCTGACCAGCTTTCCTGCAAGGTAAAGCGAAAATGAAAGTATTATGAAGAAAGCATAACCGTAGAAGCTGTGTGCCTGACTCATATATCTTTCGCTAAGCTGATTCGCATATTCCGCTCCTATATCAGTCTTACTCAGCTTTGATATATCGGCTGTTATCCTCAGGCCCAGTCTGTTATAAGTAATCTCGCAGGAAATGAAATATATAAGCCACATCACCATTATATATAATATATTTCTTGCAAGATCTGGAAGCAGAATGGTCCTTCTCCTGTACTCGAAAACCTTTTCCTCATCATATCTTCTGTTGACTAAAGGAGATATCAGAACAAAAAGCGAAATGAACAGTACCAGCAGGATGAGCGATACATTTCCATATAAAGATACAATATCAATGAACATTTCATCACTCCTCTCCGGTCATCGCCCTGAAAAGCTCCTGAAGATTCATATTATCAACCTTGTAGCCTCTGTCACAAAGCTCTTCGATCTCACTTTTCCCCAGCTCGTCGTAGATACGGATTTCCTTTATATTCTGTCCGATGAAAGCCTTTGAAAGAATATTCTTCCCTTTAAGAAGATCGTCTATGTCCTGTCGTCCGGTCAGCTTCTTCGAATATCTCTGTACATTTTCAATGTCATCCGTAAATATGACTTTTCCGTTATGGAGAATGATCACATCGGTAAATACATTTGTCATTTCCTCTATAAGATGACTAGTCAGGATCATCGTCCGGGTGTACCTCTCCTGCTCCTCCATAATAAGATTGTACAGTTCCTTCCTGTAAACAGCGTCCAGACCGGAGTATATCTCATCGAATAGAAGTATTCTCGTACCGCTGCATAAGCCGATTATGAGCCCCACCGCTGTCTGCTGCCCTTTAGACATAAGACCATATACGGATTTCTCATCTATCCTGAAGAATTCGGTCAGTCTATGTTGTAATTCTTCGTTCCAGCGGGAATAATGCTTCCTCGCCATACCGAATATCTTCACCGGTTTAAGATCAGAGAATACCGGTACAAAATCCTTCATATAACAAATATCTGACAGAACTCTGTCATTCTCATATGCTTCCTCACCGATAAGCCTGATGCTGCCGGAATCAGGCAGGTATCTTGTTGTGATGAGATTCATAAGCGTCGTTTTCCCCGAGCCGTTCCTGCCGAGAAGCGCATATGTATGACCGTCCAGCATCTTAAGATTTATATCGTCAATAACCTTCTTATCACCAAAGCTCTTCGATACATTTTCAATCTCAACCGTAATCATGTTAATCACCCCAGCTTTCATCATTTTCGATAATAGAGATCAGTTCTTCCTTCGTAAGTCCAAGCCTTCTGGCATTTCTGACAAGACCGGTCACTTCCTTTCGGGCAAGCTCGGCCTTTGCCTTACTTATAAGCTTCTCCTTTGCACCGGTTTTGACGAACATTCCGATTCCGCGTTTTTTATACAGAATCCCTTCATCTGTAAGTATGTCAAAGCCTTTCCTCACCGTAGCGGGATTGATGCCGTAAGTTCCTGACAACTGATTAGTGGAAGGAATGCATTCTTCTTCAGCTATATTTCCATTCAGAATCTCTAATCTGATCCAATCGGCCACCTGCACAAATATAGGTGTTAGAGATGTATCATCAATCTTCAAGGTATCCCTCCTCTCTATAGCGCGCCATACGTTATGTGGTTAGTTACTTAAGTAACTAACCACACTATAGCATCTGCCAAATTCTTTGTCAATACAGAAAATGTTTTGTTATAACTTAAAACAAAAAACGTGAGACGATGCCGGATTAACATAACCCGAACACTTTCTCACGTTTTTGTCACATTTTAACCAAAAGGGACAGATTGTACCAATGGGGACTGTCCCCTTTGGTACAATGGTTCAATTATTATATTGTTCAAGCACACTGTCGACCTCGTCCTGCTCAGCCTTGGTAAGCACCATCTCCGTTGAGATCACGATGACAACCATGTCGTCCTTCTTCAGGATTCCGTAAGCATACTCAGTTGCCGGTGTCATGGCAAGCTCCGGCATCTCGGAGATTACATCCTCGGAAGGTGTATATATCTCAACCACATCATCGACTGAGACTGCCATCTCCACACCGTTCATACGGGAGATGAGAACCTTGTTCTTCTCATTATCAAAAGACTTCTTTTCATAACCGAGCACATAACGAAGGTTTATGACCGGAATTATACTCTCTCGTAGGTTTATGACTCCGTCCAGAAACTTCGGGGCTCTCGGTATCGGTGTCGGCTTACCGACCTCTTCTATGCTTGTGATCTCAAGGATATCAACTGCGTATGTTTCATTGTCAATGGTGAATAATATATACTTTTTATCCATGTGTAATCCTCCCCAAATCGTGGCAAACCGATAAATGCTTTCCGCTGTCACACCGGAATATGACGGCTACGTAATCTCTCGTCTGTCACATTCAGAATGACCGACTCACTCGCTCTCCTCACCGACTTTGATTCCCGTTGCGATCCATTTTAAGAATGCTCCCATGAATCCATCCAGATCACCGTCGAGAACTCTGCCTGCATCTCCCATCTCGAAGTTGGTCCTGTGATCCTTGACCAATGTATATGGCTGCAGGACATATGACCTGATCTGGTTGCCGAAGCCATTCTCCGTAACCTCACCACGGATATCGGAAAGCTTATCCTCCTGCTCCTTACGCTTCAGCATATAAAGCTTTGCACGGAGCATTTTCATTGCCTTATCCTTATTCATGTGCTGAGATCTTTCGTTCTGGCACTGAACCACGATTCCCGTAGGAATATGAGTTATACGAACTGCAGAACTGGTCTTGTTTATATGCTGACCGCCTGCACCACTGGATCTATAGGTATCGACCCTTAAGTCGTCATCATTTATCTCTATTTCGATATTGTCATCCATTTCCGGCATGACATCGAGCGAACAGAATGAAGTCTGTCTCTTACCGTTAGCATTGAAAGGTGATATTCTTACAAGTCTGTGAACACCCTTCTCAGACTTAAGATATCCATATGCGTGATAGCCATTAATCTGAAATGTAACGCTCTTGATACCTGCCTCATCTCCATCGAGCAGGTCGAGAACCTCAACAGTGAACTTATGCTTCTCAGCCCAGCGCGTATACATACGGTAGAGCATGCCAGCCCAGTCGCAGGACTCGGTTCCGCCCGCACCCGCATGAAGTGTAAGTACGGCATTGTTCGCATCGAACTCGCCCGAGAGCAGTGTCTCGATACGGAAAGCATCCAGTTCTTTGGTAAATGAATCGATAAGCTCGCCGGTTTCCGCTATGAGCTCCTCGTCATTTTCCTCCTCAGCCATCTCTATCATGGCTCCTATATCTTCATAATCGCGATAAAGATTATTGAATTTCTCTATGGAATCCTTCAGATTCTTCACTTCCTTAAGAACTTTGCCGCTCTCAGCCGCATCATCCCAGAAATGCTGATCCTCCATAAGGATTTCAAGTTCCTTTATTCGTTTCTCTTTACCTGCAACGTCAAAGTGAATCCCTCACTTCCATGAGTGGAGTCTTGTATTCGTTGTAGGTGAACTTGTACTGATCAAGCTCGAGCACTCACTTCACCTTCTTTCATTTCCTTTATAGTTTGACCCAAGCTTGGCTGCTCAGCGTGCGCCGCCTGTCCGCGCAGGCACCGCGGCTTGCTGGTCGCTTCGCTCCGTAGCTCCTTCGGAGCTAGCCTCTTGGCACCATATGTGCTTCGCACATATGATATCCCTGCTTCGCAGGTCTATGTTCCGCTTCGCGTAACGTGTCCTCGCTACGCTCGGATCATGAGCCTCTGAATCTCGCTTCGCTCGATTCTTTCTCATGACCTGCCACAGCAATTTTTATATTTCTTGCCACTGCCACATGGACAAGGATCATTACGTCCGATCTTTGCTTCCTTCCTCTTAACAGGCTCCTTCTTTGCGGTTGTATCTTTGTTGGTTCCGGTAACCTTAGCTACCTGTTCTCTTTCAACCTTTTCCTGAATCTTAACATGCATGATAAGTCTGGAAGTATCATCTCTTATGGCCTCTGTCATGTCTTCGAACATCTCATAGCCGGCCATCTTATATTCAACTACCGGATCTCTTGATCCATAACCCTGAAGTCCGATACCCTGACGGAGCTGAGCCATGTCATCGATATTATCCATCCATTTTCTATCAACAACTTTGAGGAGGATAACTCTCTCTACCTCACGCATCTGCTCAGGATCTTCGAACTCAGCTTCCTTAGCTTTGTAGAGTTCCTCAGCTTCGTTACGGAGTCTTTCCTTCAGAACCTCAGGATCCGCTTTCTTCTTCTCATCCTCTGTAAGAACTATAGGATTGAGCGGAACTATAGGACGGAGTGTATCATTTAATTCCTTGATATCCCAATTCTGAACAGGTGCTTCCTTGCTTGCTGCTTTGTCAACGTAAGCACTTACTGTATCGAGAACCATGTTGAGCACTGTATCGTGCATGTTCTCACCGTCAAGAACCTTACGTCTCTCAGCATAGATAACTTCACGCTGTTCATTGTTAACTTCATCGTATTCAAGAAGGCTCTTTCTTATGGCAAAGTTATTGCCCTCTATCTTCTTTTGAGCTTTCTCAATGAAGTTTGTTATTGTCTTATGCTGAATCTCTTCACCCTCAGGAATCTTAAGAGCATCATACATGGACATGATTCTCTCTGAACCGAACAGTCTCATAAGATCATCTTCAAGTGAAAGATAGAACTTAGATTCACCCGGATCACCCTGACGACCGGAACGACCACGGAGCTGATTATCAATACGTCTTGACTCATGTCTTTCAGTACCTATTACCTTAAGACCTCCCAGCTCTGCAACGCCTTCGCCGAGCTTAATATCAGTACCACGTCCGGCCATGTTGGTAGCTATGGTTACAGCACCCTTCTGACCTGCGTCAGCAACTATCTCTGCTTCCATTTCATGGAACTTTGCGTTGAGGACTTTATGAGGGATTCTCTTCTTCTTAAGAAGCTCACTGATTTCCTCAGATGAATCGATGTTTACTGTACCTACAAGTACAGGCTGTCCTTTCTCATGAGAAGCAACTACATCATTAACGATTGCATTCAGCTTCTCTTTCTTTGTCTTGAATATAGCATCCTCATGATCGATACGTGCTATAGGAAGGTTTGTAGGAACTACAACAACGTCCATGCCGTATATCTCACGGAATTCGTTTTCTTCAGTAACAGCGGTACCGGTCATACCTGCTTTCTTTTCAAACTTATTGAAGAAGTTCTGGAATGTAATGGTAGCAAGAGTTCTGCTCTCTCTCTTAACCTTAACATTTTCCTTAGCTTCTATAGCCTGGTGAAGTCCGTCGCTGAAACGTCTTCCCGGCATTATACGTCCGGTGAACTCATCTACGATAAGAACTTCGTCATCCTTAACAACATAGTCCTGATCTCTGTGCATGAGCGCATGAGCACGAAGCGCCATGATCATTGTATGCTGAATCTCAAGGTTCTCGCTGTCTGCAAGGTTCTCTATATGGAAGAACTGCTCAACCTCTTTGACACCCTGAGCTGTAAGAACGCAGTACTTGTCCTTTTCATTTACAAGATAATCACCATCTTCTTCGATATCCTCACCCATGAGAATATCCATCTTGCTTATTTCTGTAGAAGCAGTACCCCTCTGCATACGTCTTGCAAGATAATCACACATTCTGTATATATCGGTAGATTTACCGCTCTGACCTGAAATGATAAGAGGAGTTCTTGCCTCATCTATAAGGATGGAGTCGATCTCATCGATGATAGCATAGTGAAGACCTCTCTGAACCAGCTGTTCCTTATATATAACCATGTTGTCACGAAGGTAATCGAAACCAAGCTCGTTGTTTGTGATATAAGTGATATCACAGTTATAAGCCTCGCGACGCTCATCGTTCTTCATTTCATTTAAAATGACGCCTACCGTAAGTCCGAGGAAACGGTGTACCTGACCCATCCACTCAGCATCACGCTTTGCAAGGTAATCATTAACGGTAACGATACAAACGCCCTTACCCTCGAGTGCATTAAGATATGCAGGAAGTGTTGATACGAGTGTTTTACCTTCACCTGTTCTCATTTCAGAGATACGTCCCTGATGAAGTATGACACCACCTATGAGCTGAACACGGAAATGCTTCATTCCGAGAACTCGCCATGCTGCCTCTCTTACAACTGCAAATGCTTCGACAAGAAGGTCGTCCAGTGTCTCGCCTTCTTCAAGTCTCTTTTTAAACTCCGGTGTTTTTGCCTTCAGCTCTTCATCGGAAAGCTTCTGCATTTCCTCATCAAGAGCTTCGATCTTATCTACTATCGGATATATTTTCTTCAGCTCTCTGTCACTGTGAGTGCCGAAAATCTTATCTACAATACCCATCTTTTTCCTCCAAGTGAGAATTTTACCGAAATACTATACCATTAAAGACAAGAACAGGCAAGCGTTTTTGCCTGCCTGTTCCTTATATTCATTATTAAATGTAAATGTACCACTTGCCGTCTATTTTTACGACTCTCATTATATTGGAGCCCTGCTTTGGGCTCTCTCCCTGCGGTGCATAGGTAAACTCGGTATTTACACTGTATCCCTTACTTACATCTATATCCAATCCGTAGTAATCTTTAAACTCCTTCTCGACACTCTTTATAACATCCTCATCATATTCCGTGTAATCAACTATCTTCACATCTGAATATTTACTGCCATCTGACAGGAAGAAGTTCTTGTAATACTCACTGACCGATACATTTCCGAGTATATCCTGATACCCGGCTATGTAGGATTCCATATACTTCTCCATCTCCGGAGGACACGCTATCGACTGAAAGAGCTCTCCGTCCTGTTCGGTTACGGCCTTGTAATAATTCTTAACCGTTTTGGCAACAGCTCTCTTCTCGAAGAATTTACTTTTAAAGAGCCATATTCCTGCGCCCAAAACAGCTACAACAAGAACCGCTATGATAACCGGAATGAGCTTGCTTCTCTTTTTAGGAGGCTTTGCCACTTTTCCCCTGTACGGTTTTGGCTCATCTTTCTCAAGATCACTGAAATCATCTTTTTTCTTTTCTTCAGTTTTCTTGTCGTCGGTTTTTTTCTCTTCCTTATTTTTAATTTCTTCCTGTATCTTTGAATCATAGTCATCGCTCAGGAAGTCTTCATCGAGATCAACCTGATAAGAACCACAGTATTTGCACTCAGAAGCACTATCTTCTATCTCTTTCAAGCAAACGATACATTTCTTCACAGTATATCCTCCTCGATTTACCTACAATATGAAATGCGTTTTATTAATATAGAAAAGGGAGCGAAGGGAAAATCCCTCGCTCCCCCATATAATCATTCTCTAGAATTCAGGTTCGATAAGACCGTATGTGTTGCCTTTTCTCTTATAAACAACATTTACTTCATCTGTTTCAGCATTTCTGAATACGTAGAAGCTGTGTCCAAGAAGTTCCATCTGAACACATGCATCCTCAGGATACATAGGCTTAACAGCAAATCTCTTGCTTCTTATGATCTGGATCTCATCCTCATCGTAAACATCTTCATCATCAATAAAGTTGTCCTGGAAGAATGCTGCATCCTGCTCTTTATCAATGAGTTTCTTCTTATATCTGGTAACCTGACGCTCTATGATCTCAACAACCATATCTATGGAAACATACATATCATCGCTGACCTGCTCAGCTCTTATAATATGTCCCTTCATAGGGATGGTAACCTCTATCTTCTGTCTTTCTTTCTCAACAGAAAGAGTAACTACCATCTTCGTATCTTCGTTAAAGTATTTCTCTAACCTCCCCAGCTTATCATAAATCGCTTCTTTTAAACCTTCAGTTACATCAATGTTTTTTCCACTAATGATATAATTCATATAGTTCACCCCTTTGCAAGTACTGTCTCTTACGTGGTACTTCACCCCGCCAAAACCCTTTGACTAAGGCAACATAAGAGCTGTTTCAATTATAACATACCCGCATAATACTATCAAATGAAATTAATCCTTCATTGGTACAATCTGTAAAGTATATCCAAGAGGAGTTAGTATTCTCAATAAACTGTCAATCTGCGGTGAGTGTACAGCTTTTTCCATTCTTGCTATCACCGGTTGTTTGACATTACATTTTCTGGCAAGCTCTGCCTGAGATAGGCCTTGTTCCTCCCGGATTCTGACCATAGTCTTGATCAGTTCCATCTCCAATTCTATTATTCTTTTATCTTCCGGGCTAATATCCAATGTTTCTTTAAATTCTTTCCACGTAGTCATTTCAAACCTCCTTTCTTGAAAGAAAATCTTCCAATTCTCGTTTTGCCCTCTCAATTTCTCCTTTAGGCGTTTTTCTGGTTTTCTTTACAAAATGATGCAAGAGCACAAATGTATCTTCTTTATAATAGGCATATAGTATTCGATTTGATAAACTCTTTTATATCACTGTATCCGCGGTTATCCTCATAAAAAATGATATTATACATTAACCCTCCTTTAAAACAAAAATATCAAATTTGTTATTATGTGTCAATAACAAATTTGATATCACATTTTTACCAAAGTCTGTACTTTTAGGCTAATCTCTTTTTCTATAAGAGTCAATTTAAAAAACAATAAAAAATGTAAACTTTTTGTAAAAAAGCTAGTGTTTGTTGCACAATTTATCAAGCCCACGTTTTTATGCACAAAATACGGCGGGGGAAA
>OCTW011527456.1_pt1 | contig 19938 bp, 17 predicted proteins | sample 1539671 | NCBI WGS metagenome assembly OCTW01 (sample SAMN02144230, study PRJEB22623) | gut metagenome | biome: sheep rumen | host: Ovis aries | place: New Zealand
AAGTGGGTCCGCCCGGATTTGAACCGGAGTCTCAGGCTCCCAAAGCCCAAAGGATCGACCAAGCTACCCTACGGACCCAATGCATAAATAAAATCAGAGCCTCAGGAGGGAATTGAACCCCCGACCGCTTGATTACAAGTCAAGCGCTCCACCGACTGAGCTACTGAGGCACCCGTTATTATTCCAACTAATTTAGACATAATTAGTTAGAAGCCATTTAGTATATATTTACTTCTTAATATATAAAGGTTTGGGTATCATAAATCAATTATTAAAAAATAAAATATATAAGGACATACCACAAATATCCCTATAATTACCCTTTAAAAAATTATTTAAAAATATTTAATGTTTGTTTGTTTTAGCAGATTCAATTAAAGCTTTTACAGCAGGTAATTCTTCACCAGCAATAAGATTTATACTTGCTCCACCACCACTACTGATGTGAGTTATATCATCGTCTAGATCCATTGTACTTGCAGCTGCTGCCAAGTGACCTCCACCAATAATTGAAAAACCATTTGATTGTGCTATAGCATTTAATAAATCTTCTGTTCCTAAATTAAAGCCTTCTTTTTCAAATACTCCTGCAGGTCCATTTGCAAATAATGTTTTTGCTTCAAGTATTTTGTCCTTATAGATTTCTATAGTTTTAGAACCTATATCATAAATTGGTAAATTAGGAATTTCATCAACAGAATATTCTACCCTACTGTCATTTTCAAGTATTGCCAAATCCACAGGCAATAAAATTTTATCATCAAAGTCTTCAAGAAGATCACGAGCAATCTGTATGAAATCTTCATATCCTCTTTCTTTAATGAAGTTCATATTGTATTCCTGTAAATTGTAACCTTTTGCAGCAAGGAATATGTTTGCAACTAAACCTGTTGTAAGTACATAATCTGCCTGGTTTGCTTTAAGGGCATTTACCATTACATTAATTGAGTCATCAGCTTTTATTCCACCTAAGACATATACTCTTGGTTCCTGTGCATTATCAATGATTCCGAATAATGAACTGAGTTCAAGTTCCATAACCCTTCCTGCTATTGAAGGTAAAACCTGTGAAAAACCGATAATACTTGTCTGTGATCTGTGTGCCGTTGCAAATGCATCGTTTACAAAGTAATCTGCAAGAGGGTATAATTTCTGTACCATAACAGAGTTTGCCTGTTCTTCAGCTGAGAGTTTCGGCATTTCCTCGGAGAAGAATCTTACATTTTCAAGAAGTACTATTTCACCGTTTACAAGATTTGATATTGTTTTTAATGCTTCACTGGAAAATATTGAATCCACATATTGCACTTCTTTTCCAATAATGTTTGAAATTGCTGATGCATGCTGTTTTAATGTGATAAAATCAGATTTACCAGGTCTGCTCTGATGAGCTAAAATAACTACTTTTGCTCCCCTGTCTGATAATTCAGATATTGTAGTAGAATGCAACTGCATCCTAGTATCATCCAAGAGTTCACCACTTAATGGATCTACAGGTGAATTTACATCAACTCTGAGTAGTACAGTTTTTCCTTCAAAATCGAAGTCATCCATTGTGTCAAAATCATATTCCATTTTTATACCTCTAACGAATTTATATTAAACTAACTAAATCAAGTAGAGCCTGTTTTTGATCATCAGCTTTTATTATTCCTGATGCCAAGAGTACACCCTGTGAACCTAACTCCAATGCAGCTTTCATATCTTCACCGGTTGATATTCCTGCACCACATAACACACTTATGTCACTGTTAATTTTATGAATTTCTTCAACAGTGTTTTCAACCACTTCAGGATTTGCCTGTGATACTGGTATTCCGGTACCAATTAATTCAGGTGGTTCAATTGCTATGTAATCAGGATTAAATATTGCTGCAGCAGCACTTGTTTTTACATTGTTTGTGCATAAAACACTTGTTAAATCAAGTTCTCTGGTTTTTTCTACTACTGTTTCAATGTCTGCAATTGTAAGTCTCTGTTCTGAATGATTAATTAAGCTTCCTGTTACACCTGTTTCTTTTATAGCTTCAGGTAATGTTGAACCTGTATGTCCTCCAGGTGTTATTGCATCCATGTGCTGTGAAAATACTGGAATGTCTACTTCATTAATTATAGGATATAAATCTACAGCCTGTGGTGCTATAGCCATGTTTATTCCAGATTCTTCACTTGCTTCCTGTACATATTTTGATAGTTGTACTGCATTTTTTCCTGTGGATTCTGTATAAGTTTTGTAGTTAAGTATTATTATTGGTGTTTTACTCATAATTGTTACCTACTAAATATTTTATTAATATATATTTATCTTGATAATCATTATAGTAAATTTTGTTTTTAGTACATTTATTGGTAGCATTTTTTTACGAGTAACTACATATATAATATACAGTATGATAATTTCTGACAAACAACGTAAAAATTTAGAAAAGAAAGGTTATAGATTTGCAGGTAAATATGCGCATGCTGCCAATAAAATTTGTCACTGGACAAGAAAAAGTATTGTTGATGACGGAGTCTGTTATAAAGAACAGTTTTATGGTATTAAAAGTCACAGATGTCTACAGATGTCTCCGGCAATTCCTTACTGTCAGCATAAGTGTCTATTCTGTTGGAGAGATACTAATATAACAAAGACAAGCTGGGACAGTGATGATTATGATGATCCGAAAACTATAATTGAAGACTGCATAGCAAACCAGAAACAGTTGCTCTGCGGATATTTCGGTAACGACAATGCAAATCCTGAGAAGTTAAAGGAATGTGTCACACCAAACAATGCAGCGATAAGCCTTGCAGGTGAACCGTTACTTTATCCTGAAATAAACCAGTTGATACATGAATTTAAGAAAAAAGACTTTACCACATTTCTTGTAAGTAACGGAGAAAATCCCGAAAAGATAGCTGCTCTTGAGGAGGAGGAACCGACACAACTTTATCTTTCACTGGATGCACCAAATAAAGAAACATATAAACGTGTATGTCTTCCACAGATTGAAAAAGGATGGGAAAAACTTAATGAAAGTCTTGAACTCTTATCAACACTGGACACCCGTAAAGTCTTACGTATCACAAGTGTCAAAGATTTGAACATGAACAATGCCGAAGAATATGCTAAAATTATTTCAAAATGTGATGTTGACTATGTTGAAATTAAGGCATACATGTTTGTTGGTGACTCAAGAGAAAGATTAGAATGGGAAAATATGCCGAAAACTGCAGAACTGGAGGAATTTGCACAACAGGTAGCATTACATGCAGGACTTGAAGTTATTGATGAAGTTGCACCCAGCAGAGTTTTATTACTTGGAGACAAAAAACCAGTAAAGTATAATAATTAGAACCTCAAATTATATGTAGAGGTGAACAGAATTTATGAGTAGAAAAACTATAGGAGCAGTAATTCTTTTAATTATTGCAATGGTAACTTTTGTTCCTATGGCTTCATCAAGTCAGGCCGACGGTTCAAATGTTGTTGTAACATATGGTGAAACAACTTATAACAATGCAGACTTTAAAAGCATGGTAGATGATTACTTTAATGTTTATGATGCAAAGGAAAGTGTCATTACAGCAAGTGATGTGAATAAGATTTCATCAGGTATTAGTAATAAGAAGTATAATTCAAATCAAATATATTCCTGTGCTATGGTAGATTTAAGTAGCAGTAACAATATCAGAATTGATGTAGATTCTTCTAGGATTACAACTGTTACTCCAAGTATGTATAAATCTGCCCTGGATTCTGCAGGAATATCCAAAGGTTATGTTAAAATTACAAGCCCTGTTGTTGCTACCGGAGAAAGTGCACTTGCAGGAGTTATGAAATCATACGAAGAAAGCACAGGTAAAGAAATACCTAAAGAAGTTAAAGATGCAGCAAACAATGAAATTTACACACAGACAGAACTTGTAGAAAGTACTGGTGCAAGTGCAGATGACATAGCTCAAATCATGACCGAAGTTAAAGAAGAAGTTGCAAAACAGAACACAACTGACAGAACTACAATAATAAATATTGTAAACAATGTCATCAACAACTATAACATCAACATCAGTGACAATGACATTGATCATATTGTTGACAGCGTACAGCAAACACAGGCTGTAAAAGACAAGGCAACAGAATATCAAAACCAGATAGTTGACTTTGTAAACTCAGATGAAGGACAGTCTCTCATTGATACAATAATGAACTTTATTAATTCATTATTCAATAAGGCAAATTCATATGGTAACTAAATTAGGTTATACAATTTGTATAACCAATTTCTTTTTTTATTTTTTTTTAGAATAAATTAAATTATTAATGCTCTTTTTGAAAATATTAATTTATTAGATGAAAAATAGATGATTTTAGAAATACTATTATTGAAAAATAAGTTCTTAGAAAAATAAGTTAATAAAATATTAAAAATAGAAAAGGTTGGAATAATAAGTTTATTCCAATTCCTGCATGATTGCAACTGCTTTTTGTGCTGCTCTTTCCATTGATGTTTCGAATGGAATATTATTATCTTTTAGGATTTGTTGACCTTCTTCTTCGTTGGTTCCTGTAAGTCTTATGACTATAGGTACTTTATGGCCTGCTTCTTTTGATACATTGACTACTGCATTTGCAACATCATCTGCTCTTGTAATACCACCAAGTACATTAAGGAATATTACTTTTACATTAGGATTTTTAAGCACAAGGTTTATTGCTTTTGTAATGTTTTCCTCTGATGCTCCTCCACCGACGTCAAGGAATGTTGCAGGTTTTTCACCATAGTATTCAATTAAATCCATACCGGTTAGAGTTAATCCTGCACCGTTACCTATTACTGCTATGTTACCGTCAAGTTTTACATATGCGAATTCTTCGTCTTTGAATTCATTGAATTCTTTTACTTTTGTTTGTCTGAAGAATGCGTCATCATCTATTGCCATTTTTGCATCTGCTGCAATGAACCCATTTTCTGTTTTCATTAAAGGGTTGATTTCAGCTACTGTTGCATCGTATTCCTGGAATACCTGGTATAGTCTCCAGATGAATGTTCCTACTGCTGATACTTCGCTTGTGTCCACACCCATTTTTAATGCTATGTTTCTTGCCTGGTATGGCATGAATTCTTCGAGTGGTTCAATGTACTGTTTTACTATTTTTTCAGGTGTTTCTTTTGCTACCTGTTCAATGTCCATTCCACCAGACATACTTGCCATGATTAACGGTTTTTTAGCGTTACGGTCAAGGATGATTGATACGAAGTATTCATCAAGTATTCCTTCAACTTTTTCTTCGATTAATACTTTGGATACTTTTTCTCCTTTGATTATTTTCTGGAATAATTCTTCTGTTCTTTGTGCTGCTTCTTTAGGAGTGTCTGCAAAGAGAATTCCTCCTGCTTTTCCACGTCCTCCTGAGAGTACCTGTGATTTTACTGCTACTGGTTTTGCTATCATTTCAGCTTTTACTTTTGCTTCTTCTGGTGAGTATGCCATGTAACTTCTTGGTACTCTTATATTACATTTTTCAAATATTGATTTTGCTACGTATTCATGTATATTCATAGTGTGTTCACCTTAATTTATTCTTGTAACTATTTTTTTTCCTTCTTCGAAAGCATTTAGGTTTAGTTCTTCTGTTCCTGCAGGTACACTGTCAAGTATTGATTCTTTTGCTGCTTCTGGTGATATTAATCCTGTTGATTCTACAAATGAACCAAGCATCACAATGTTTGCCACAATTTTTTTACCTAATACTTTTTCTGCAGTTTCTGTTGCTTTGGAAGTGTATACCTGTAACTTTTTATTTTCTATGATGTCCTGTATTTCATCAGCATATACAAGGTCAGGATCTATAAGAAGTATGGCTTCTTCCTGAATGTCATCAATGTATTTTAGCAGTGCTTCATGACTCATTGCAACAAATATCTGAGGATGGTCAACTTTTGGATAGTCTATTTCCTCATCACTTACCACTACTTCTGTTCGGCTTGCTCCTCCCCTTGCTTCAGGTCCATAGGATTGTGTCTGTACTGCATAGTTTTTGTCAAACAATGATGCTGCTTTTGCTATTACAATTCCGCACATTAGTACTCCTTGTCCACCAAAACCTGCAATTCTTATATCGGTTCTCATAGATTATTCACTCCTGTATGCTCTGTTTATGTTTTCATCAGGGTTTATATCTGAGTGCTGTGCTGATACTTCTTCGATTGCTTCAACAAATTCTTTTCTTGGTTTGTTTATGTATACACCTGTGATGATTTTTCCTTCAAGTTCTTCATCTGTCATGTCTTTTGCCTGTTCTATGGTAATGGTATTATCCTTTAACCAGTGAATCATTTCGACAGGACTTCTGATTTTGTTTTTTCTACCATAGTATGTCGGACATTGTGCTACCACTTCAATAAATGAGAAACCTTTGTTTTCAAGTCCTTCCTTGATGGCATTGGATACCTGTACAGGTTGGGCTGTTGTGTATTTTGCAACATATGTTGCTCCTGCTGCCTTTGCTACTTCAGATATGTTGAACGGTTTGTCTGTTGAACCGTAGGGTGCCGTTGTTGCGAAACTTCCTTTTGGACTTGTTGGACTTATCTGTCCTCCTGTCATTCCGTAGATGTCATTGTTGATACATATTACTGTAAGGTCTATGTTTCTTCTTGCTGCATGGATAAGATGGTTTCCCCCGATACTGGTTGCATCTCCGTCTCCTGTAACAACTATTACATCCTGTTTGGGATTTGCTGTTTTTAATCCTGTTGCAAATGCCAGTGCTCTTCCGTGAGTTGTGTGCAGGGAGTCACATTTTACATATCCGGGAATTCTTGAGGAACATCCTATTCCTGATACCATGCTTATATTATCAAAGTCCACACTTGACATTTCTATTGCATTGAATAATGTGTTTAGTACTATTCCGTCACCACAGCCGGGACAGAATATGTGAGGTAATCTTTCTTTTCTTAAGTATTTCATAAATCTGTGTTCATGATCTGACATAAGTTATTCCTCCATTATTTTATCAAGTATTTCTTTTGGTGTGTGTAATGCTCCACCAATTTTTGATAACAGTTCTACTTTTGCATGTTTACCAAGTACCCTGTCTACTTCAAGGTATACCTGTCCGAGGTTTAGTTCAGGTACGATGATTCTTTTTGCATCTTTTGTCAAATCAAGCAGGGTATCTATAGGAAATGGCCATACTACTCCAAGTTTTATGTAGCCGACTTTTAATCCTTTTTCTCTTGCCTGTTTAACTGCAGTTAATGCACTTCTTGATGGTATTCCATATGAAAGTACTATTGTTTCGGCATCATCAAGGAATTTTGATTCAAGTGTTGTGATTTCATTAGTATTTTTTGTAATTTTATCACATAGTCTTGTTACAAGTTCACGATGTGTTTCTTCATCATCTGTACTTGGGTATCCACGTTTGTCGTGTGTTAATCCTGTCACGTGTATGTTAAATCCCTGTCCGAATGATGGCATCGGTGTTGTACCGTTTTCTGGTGCATCAAACGGAAGGTATTTGTCTGTTTTTTCAGGCATCTGTCTTGGGATTATTTCAACATTTTCAGGAATTACTATTTTTTCCCTCATGTGTCCGACTATTTCATCTGCCATTACAAATACTGGACATCTGTATTTTTCTGCCAGGTTGAATGCTTTTACTGTAAAGTCAAAACATTCCTGTACACTTGACGGCGCAAGGGCTATTGTTTCATAGTCACCGTGGGATCCCCATCTTGTCTGCATCATGTCTGCCTGTGCTGATCTTGTTGGCTGACCTGTGGATGGTGAACCTCTCTGCATGTTTATTATTACTATTGGAGTTTCTGTCATTACGGCATATCCAATGTTTTCCTGCATAAGAGATATTCCCGGTCCGCTTGTAGCTGTCACTACTTTTTGACCTGCCCATGAGGCTCCTATGATTGCTCCTACTGCTGCTATTTCATCTTCCATTTGTATGAAATGTCCGCCTATTTCTGGTAGTTTTTTGGACATTACTTCTGCAATTTCTGTTGAAGGTGTGATTGGATATCCTGCAAAAAATGTACATCCTGCTGCAAGTGCTCCTAATGCACATGCTTCATTTCCTTGCACGAATAATTCTTTATCTGCCATTTTAATCATCCTCTATAGAAATTACTTGGTCAGGACACATTAATGTGCATAGTTGACATTTAACACATTTTTCTATTTCTGGGATTGGAACGTGTACTCCTTTGTGGTTTATTTTTTCTGATGGAGTGTACACATTCATTGGACAACAATCTACACAAATAAAGCATCCTTTACATAAATCTTCATTGATGTATATCATTTTGATTACCTTGATTAATTAAGTGAAGATTATGATCTTCTTCCTTAAGTTATAAATATAATATATCTTGTAAATGATTTTCATGAATTTGTTATCATGATGTGTAATATGAATAATTTAATTTTTATCATCCATTATCTCACATTATTATAAATATATGTTTGTTATAATATTAAAAGTTTGTAAGATTTATCATGATTCTTAACTATTTTCTAAAATGCTAAAAATTGCTGTCTTGGTGTATATTATTTTATTAATTTTTGTATGTTTTGTGATTTTTTAGTTTTTTATTAGAAAATTTTGCAAGTCATGTTTTAAAGTGGATTTGAATATAAAATAACCATTATTAAAATCAGAAATCAACAATTCAAAAACAAAATTTTGAAATTGTGTTTCTGGTATAAATTTATGAAAAGATGAAATTTGAAATTGAAAAACAACAATTAATGTAATCATATAAAATGTTGAAATTGAAAAGTTGAAAACATAAATCTGTGAAAGTCGGATGAAAATCATGAAGTATAAAAGATGAAAAGTAAAAACAAAAATCAACATTTTAAATATTATCCCATACATAAATAATACTAAGGAGTTGTTTTCTATGGCTGAAGAATACGTTCGGAAAACTGTAAAAATTAATATAAAGTTATGGGAAGATTTTCAGGAAAAAATCGAAAAGGAATATGGAACCACATACAAGCACACATCAGAAGAAGTTGAAAAAGCAATTGAAAATTATATCGATTATGATGTTTTGGAGATTGAAAAAACAAAAACAAAAATCAACAATCTAAATGATGAAAACAAAAATCTTCAGGAATCATTAGCCAATGCACAAAAAGATAATAATAAATTAAATGATGAACTTCTGGATATTAAAACTGTGAGCAAAAAAGATCAGGACACAATAAGAAAACTGGAAGAAAAATTAAGTTCACTTGAATATGAAAAAAACACTATGAAAAATAAAATCGCATCTCTTGAAAAGGACAATAAAAGATTAACTGAAGACAAATCCAGATTAAGTACTGAAAATGATAACCTGAAAAGTGAAAATAAGCGTTTGGAAGAGAAATATATCCAACAGGTAGAAGAGACAAATAAACAGGTTAAGGAAAATACTAAAATTAAAAATAAACGTGAACATGCACAGGAACGTCTTAACAAAACTCAGGATGAATTAAATGATACACTTAAACGCTTAGAGAAGTACAGCTTCGCAATAGGTCAGGTAAAAAACATGAGCTTTATTGACAGACTGTTCAACAGATTACCTGAAGAAATTAAACAACTGCAACCTGGAAAAGAAGAAAAAGATGTTGAAATAGAAAATTAATAAGAGTACATATATTACTCTTCAATATACATCATCGGATATTGCAAATTTTCATCATATGATATACATGTCGTGATTAATTTTTCGTTAATTTTAGTAGTTAATCTTACTTGCAACATGTCACCAGACAAAGAAGTGTACCCCATAACTCCACTATTTTTTTCTATCATATCTTTGTCAAGTTTTACACATACCTCAACAATGGCAGGCTGAAGTAAAATACTTTCCTCTATGGCTTTTTCGAGAGATGAAACTGTAGCAGTACTTACAGGTGTTCCAACAAACTGATGAAACAAAGCTCCCATACTGATACCACCTTCAAATATTGCTCTTTCTCTGTCAGTCAAATTTTTGAAATAATCCTTTTCGTTCATTGCAAAATATACTCCTATAATTTTACCCATGATGGTGCATCATAAGTGGGTATTGTTAATATAATATTATCCATATTATCTATTAAATATTCCACACTGTTTTGTGGAACTTCCAGCATAATAATATATTCAACATCCAGTTCTCCTATTTTTGAAGTTCTTTCATAATTTGAAAGTCTTGTTGCATAGTCATCTGTCAATATTTTGATTTGACTCTCATCATATGTTCCTGCAGCTTTTGAAGATAATATCTGCTGAATGTCCAGTGATGATGTCTGGGACAGGTTTCTTGTTTTAGGCGACTGTGATAATTCCGTGTTCTGTTCTATAACTGCCGAGTCTTTTGATCTTAATATTGACACTACCTTTGAACCTCCTACGATTTTAGAGGTATGTATATTAATATTATTATCTGTATCACTCTGATTTTCATCAGAAACCGTCACTTCTTCAGGCTGATAAGTGTTTGTTTTGTAGATATCCACAATATCTCCAACTGTAATAAGACCGCTTGCTGCCTGTTTACGGTTAATACTTAATGGTACAATAACTGAGTCAACGGGTTTTATACTTATTGAAGATAATGTATTTGCATCTCTGGAATTGATATAATTTGTTGCATTGTTTATGTTCATAATATCTGTGGAGTTATCAGTGTGTATTTCCACACGATTGTATTTGTCCTTGTATTCTTTTAACTGATTCAATAAGCTGTTTTTTAGGATAGGATATGCCATCAGTTCCACATCAAGATTATTCAGACTTTGAATATCATCACATCTTTCGATTTCAGAGAGTATTGCCTCTTTATTATGATTTTCATCTTCATCAAGCAAGTTGTTTACCTGGTTGATCTTTTCCTGTTTCAGATTGTTGAGTTCATTCTGTTGCGGTGCAAATATTAGGAAGTAATATCCTGTAGAGAAGATTATTGTTATTATTAAAAATACAACAATTATACCTGTTAAAAGTTCCTCGTTTTCTTTATTTTTTAATGATTTTTTTCTGTGTAATAATTTTGGTGAATCATTATTTTCTTCTAAAGATTTTGATATAATTTCATAATATTCTTGTAGTTTTTCTTTAATGTCTTTCATAATAGATTTTAAAAAAAAAAGTAATAAAAGAGGGTTTTAGATTTCTATGTTTGTAAATGGTAATATCAGATAGCCCATTACAAATATTATTAATATAATTGATGGAATGTGCATTAACATGTTGTTTAATGGTAGAATTAATGTTACCAGTAATAATATGCCACAGATTCCGAATATTCGCGGATTTTTAATTTTAGGATATTTGAATGATGAAATCATCAGTACAGCAATTACTACCATTATTATTAATATTAATGATGCTTCCTTAATCTGTGAAAACAACAGTAATGCAAGCATGAATGATGACACTGGTATCGGCAGTCCTATGAATGTTTTTGTAGGTCCTGACTGTTCTGTGATTATTGTATTGTATCTGCTTAACCTTAGTATTCCACAGGCTAATAAAAGTACTGATGCAATTATCATTAAATCTGTATTATATAACAGATAGATTATTACTGCAGGAGCTACTCCGAATGATACAACATCGGCAAGTGAGTCCATGGTTTCTCCGAAAACTTCCTTTGTTGAACTTGGAAAGCGTCTTGCCAAAGGCCCGTCTATTGCATCAAATAGTACGGCAAGTATCAGAAATATTGCTGCCATTACAGGCTCTTTGTTATATGCCATCATTATTGCTATTAAACCCGAAACTGCATTTAACAGCGAAGCTATATCTGCTATTGAAATCATTTTGATAATGTTTGTTTCCATAACATATCATGTCCATTATAATTATATTATAATATTTATTTTACAAAATACATAATATTTCTTCTATAACTACTCTGTTTATTGCTTTTTACATGTTTTTTAGTTATAATTTTTTTATATGATATTATTATGTTAATATAATTAAACATTGTTTAATATAATATATAAATATTTATATTTAGATACAAAAAAATAAATAATTCATAATATATAACTATAATATAATAAGTTTTAAGAGATTATATTATGGACATAGATGATGACAGTTTAATTTTGGGAATAGATGAAGCAGGCCGTGGCTGTGTAATAGGACCACTGGTTATTGGTGGAGTCCTGATGAAAAGAAAAAAACTGAAGTTTCTTGACAGGATAGGTGTCAAGGATTCAAAAAGATTATCGCCCAATAAAAGAACAGTGATTTCAAGGAAAATAAAGAAAATAACAGAATTTAAAACAAAAATTATCACAGCAGAAGAAATTGATAATCTTAGAAACAGTGGTGTTAACCTTAACAAAATAGAAACCAATGCCATGACAGAGATAATTCAGGAATTTAATCCAGATGTATGCTGCATTGACTGTATTGATGTTAACGAACAGAGGTTTCATAACAAGATACAGCACATTAATCATAAGATGAAAGTTATCACAGAACACAAGGCAGATGATACATACAATATAGTATCTGCAGCATCTATTATCGCCAAGGTACAAAGGGACAAGGAACTGGCAATTATAAAAAAGGAATATGGTATGATAGGATCAGGATATCCCAGCGACAAATACACTATAAACTTTTTAAAATCATTAAACGGAGAATATCCCCCAATAGTTAGACAAACATGGAATACTGTTAAAAATATTGAAGAAAAAACAATAGAAAAAGATTGATTATGCGTGTTTAGGATAGCTTAAATAATATATACTAAAAAGGAAATAAATATATATTATTAATAAAGTATAATCTCTAAAAATATAGCAAGGAGCTAAAAATACATGGATATTATAGGAACAATATTTTCTACAGGAAATGACTTTATTACAATGTTCCAAAGTGGAGGAGCAATAGTATACATCCTGACTATTATTGGATTATATGGACTGTTTTTAGCAATTGAAAAAATTATATACCTCAGACGTGCTTCAAAGGTTGACTTGTCAGAGATTATGATAATAGTAAATGAATCAATGGCACACGGAGGATCACTTGAAGCACTAAGAGCGATAGGTAACTTTAAAACACCTATCTCAAGAATTATTTCAGAAGCCCTGAAAATAGGATACAGAAGTAAATCCGAAGTAGAAGACAACATGGAACAGGTATTCATTGTAGAAATGAGTAAAATGATGAAAGGTTTATCTACACTTCAGACCATCATTGAAGTATCACCACTGATAGGACTTATAGGTACAGTAATAGGTATGTGGTACACATTCAAAGACCTTGGAGTAAACAGTGACATAACTTTAATGGCAAATGGTATATACATAGCAATCATCACAACAATATTCGGGTTAGCAGTGGCAATTATATTACTGCCGTTATACACCCACATAAAAAGTATGATTGAAATACAGTTGGATAACATAGAAATCGCTAAAAAGATGAGTAACTGGAGAAACGCAGAGATGAAAATCTGGATAGAAAAAGACATGGAAGAAGTAATCGAAGCACTCCAGGAATCACCGGGTATCATACAGGTAAAACAGATACAGGATGAACAGGCAAACCTTAAAATTTTCCTGAAACCTAACATGCTTGAAAAAGGAATTAAAACAATTATACGGGAAAAATCCGATACACAAAACCGTATAGTTGAAAGTAAATTAAAACAGTAAGGAAGTGTGTTCATAATGGCAATAGATACTAAAAGATTCAAAGACAAAGTAGAACACAAATCACCAAATATCAACCTGGTACCGTTACTTGATGTAATATTTACAATAATGATATTTCTGCTTGTGATGCTAAGTCAGCATCCTGTTGACAAATTACCTGATGATTATTCACCTGATCAGATATCTGCAAAACCGACAACAACATCTGACGGAGACTCAGAATATTATCTTTTACCCCTAAACGGACTTAAAAAAGTAACTGTGAATGGTCAGGACTATTCATCCAATATACGCCACAGTTCGATAGCAGTACATACGCGGGTAATGGATGAAGGACAGATAATGATGGATTCATCAACAGGAACCATTACCATAAATGCACCTGATGAACTGGTGGATATAGCGGTTAAAGCACCAGTATATGAATGAAAATATATAAAGATAGGAGAATTAAACATGTACTTAGGAAGAATAATATCAATAGGAAGTAATGAAAACGGAGTAATTGCAGCTTACAGAGTATCAAGCAGATCATTTCCAAACAGACAGACAGTTGTAAATGGTCAGAAAGCAGCAATTGTTCCAACCGAAGGATCTGAAGATGACATCTACAAAAACCCTTACATAAGCTACAACTGTGTGGATATTGTTGATGACATATGTGTTATAACAAACGGTTCACATACAGATATCATAGCAGGTAAAATACGTGAAGGCATGAACATGAGAGATGCTGTCTGTTTAAGCTTACTTGCAATGGACTATGAAAAGGATGATTACAACACACCACGTATTGCAGGAGCAATAAACCTTGAAGGTGAAGGATTTATTGGAGTTGTCCGTGACGACGGAATTGAAGTAATAAAAGTAAATCCTGGTGAATCTTATTATGTGTCAACATATGAACACAATTCACCAAGAAAAGTAGAATTTGAAGCATCAGATGCTGATGAAGCAGCAGAATACATTTATGGCAAAGGAGCTTTTGAAGAGTTTACAAACCCTGTAACCAGTTGTGCAGTATTTGCTAAAGACAAATGGGAAATATCCTATAAAAATCCATGATTAAAATTAATATTATAACCTCCACTTTTTTATATTCTTTTTTCATTTTTAACTATTTGATTATTTTTGAACTGATTTTATAATATCCTGTTATGATATTTGATAAAAACGAAAATCCTTATTTTTCTACATAATTTCAGCATATCATTAAAAGAATATCTTTTAATAAAAAAGCCACTATATTAAATAATAGTTGATTAAACACTTTAAAAATAAAATATTAAACGAACCTTTTTTTAAAATATTTAATAAAAATTTATATTATTAATTTGTCATATATAATAACATCTTTCAAATATTGTTTAGAAAAAATAAATGAAATTTGAAAGTGTCAAAAAAATTTTTAATATGTGGTAATTTAAAATGTTTAGTAAAAAAACAAAAACGTTTTTATTACTTACATTAGTATTTATCGCAATAATGGGAGTGTCCGCTGTCTCAGCAGCAGATGATAATAATTTCACAGCAGATACTTCAGTAATTGCAGAGGATACTTCAGCACAAGCTGTTGATAATAGTATCCCAACAACAGACGTAAGTACTAAGAACATAGAAATTAATAAGAAATTGACGGAAAACGTCAAAGGTGATGGAGAATCTAGTTTCGCAGACCTCACAACAGACATTGCAGGTAGTGATGTAACACTTGCAAAAGACTACAAACAGGGAAGTGAAGAAACAAACATCACCATTGCTCAAGACAAAACAATTGACGGGGCAGGTCACACCATAACTGCAACCAATGGTACATTCATTATAAATGATGGTGTAACACTTACCCTTAAAAACTTAAACATAGTATCCCACCACGGAGCAGATTACAAAACATACTACTGGGACTTATACAACAACGGTAACCTCATAGTAAACAATGTAACATTCAAATATGATTCTGACCTAAGAACATACGGTGGATTCATATGGACTGGTGCAAACACAAACGTTACCATACAAGACTCAGTATTTGACGGTGAACACACAGTACGTTCACAGGTATATGCTGATGGTGTAAACGCAGTTGTAAAAATTGACAACTGTAAATTCATAAACTACAACGCATCAAATGCAGCTGTGGGTATGAACAAAAAAGGAAACTTGACCGTAACAAATTCATACTTTGCAAACAACCTTGAATCAAGTTATGGTGGAGCTATATACGTTAACGATAATAACGTTGTATTAGTAGTTGATCACTGTAAATTTGAAAACTTAGTAGCAAACTACCGTGGAGGAGCAATCTACTCCAGAGCAAGTTTATCAATGATCCAGCACAACACATTCAAAAACTTATCACAGAAAAACAAAGCATACAACGCAGGAATATTATTCCTAGACAACAGTGCAGGTTACCTATACCTTGACAACAACACTGCAGAAAATGTTGTAGCAGAAGCTGCAGACTTCTACATATCTGGTGGTAAATTATACACACCATTATACGTAACTGGTGAAAACGTATCTGTAGATCAGGAAGCTTCAACAACAATCAAATTTGATGTAACTGATGACATGGGTAACACTATTGATTTCAAAAGCAACCCATTCAAATTATCAATCAACGATGAAAGTGTAACATTCACATACGGAAACGGTTCAATCACAGCAGACTATGATGCAAGCCTCGAACCAGGAAACTACACCATAGACTTAACCTGTGACGACTCAATATCAATTCAAGGAGTAAAACTTCCTGAAACAATTCTTACAGTAAACGATATCGGATTACTCGGCTATGCAGATGTTCAAGCTAAAATTGATGCTGCTAACAGCGAAAGTGAAATTGAAATTGATGGCCCTGTAGTAAGAAAAGCTGATGAAGAAAGTATTATCTTAAATAAAAAGGTAACAATTGATTTCAAAGGTAATACAATAAATGCTAAAAATGGAAAATTGTTTGATGCAACTTCTGATGCTTTTACAACTATAAAAAATGCTATTATCACAAAAGTCGGTAATGCAAATCCAAGTTTAGGTAACACTGAAGGTAGAATTGTAAATGCAAATAATTCAAACATAATATTTGATAATGTGATATTTGAAAACTGTTCTGCACCTAACTTAGGTTCAAGTGGTAGTGGAAGTTTCATAATCATATGCGAAGATGGAAATGTTAGTTTAACTGACTGTATAATTAATAATTGTACTGGAACTTTCATGAACATCATTGATTCAACTGTGGATATTGATAATACAACCTTTGAAAATAACATTTTACCAACCGGTTATAGTAACAGTAACAATGGTGTAATTTGTGATGGTGGTCTTTTAACTATTAAAAATTCACAGTTCATCAACAATAGTGCAAACTTTGCTGTAATTGATGGTCAATCACAACAACTTCCATTGACTCTTGGAAGCACAATGTTAATGAACAACCAGGAATTAATTATTAAAAACACAACTTTCATAAACAACGTTGGTTCTAGCAAAGCTGGAGCTATCCACACCAACAATGATACAACAATCACTGACTGTACTTTCATTGGTAACAGAGTATCAGGTTACAGTGGATACGGTGGAGCTATCCGTTCCGATGATGGTAAATTAGACATTTCCAACAGTGTATTCGTAAACAACTCCGCAAGATACAGTGTATCCAGTTGGAGTGGAACTGTAAGTGGTAACGATGGTACAGCTATCGCAAACTACGGTGGAGACTTAACAATTAAAAACTCAATGATTTTATCAAATATTACAGCTCTCAGTGCAATTTACAACAATGCTGAAGGTGTAACAATTGATGTAGACGGTAACTACTGGGGTAATGCAACTCCTGAAGGATTCTACAAATCAGGATACAGTGGAGATGCAATCACAGTTAACAACTGGGCAGTACTTGACGTAACAGTTGACCCTGCAGATAATATTGTCTTTAAAGATACAGTAACTGCAACAGCTGGATTCAAATTAACAGACGGTACAACCACTTCTGACTTAACCGGTACATTACCAGACTATGAAAGTGTAACATTTGCTTCACCTGATGGTACATTTGATGCTGAAACAGTTGCATTAGAAAACGGTAAAGCAAGTGCACAGTACACAGTTAAAAACAGTCCTTTCACAATCACAGCAACTTATCCTAACATGGAAGCTACCTACACCGGTGAAGCAACAATACCAGAACCACAAGTGTATGTATTAAATGACGGTAACTGGACTGAATACTTCACTGCAGACGGAACACTTAAAGATATCATACCTAACAGCGAACTTCAATTTGAAGGTACATTCACAGACAGATACATGGTAATCAACACACCTGTAAACATAACCACAGCAGCAACACAGGCAGTATTAAACAACTGTTCATTCTATGTAATTGCTAACAATGTAAACATTACCAAAATGCAAATAATCGCAGATGATTATGAAGATCCTTTAATCTTAATTGAAGATGCATCAAACGTAAATGTTGAAGATAACACTCTTACAATTACAAACAACAACGAAGAATTAACCCGTGCAATCTCAATTGACGGCGGATCAAACAACATTATTAAAGGTAACACAATTACAACTGTTGGTCCTGAAATAAAAATAGACTATGCTTCAAGCGGTGCAATTAAAGAAATTAAAACCGTATCAATTGAAGCAAACAGCAATAACTTAGTAATTGATTCAAACAAAGTAACAACCAAGAAAAATGCTAACGAAGCAGGTGATCTTGGAACAATATTCGGTATTTACGTACACGGAGACGATGTTGATACTCCAGTAGAAAATGTTAAAATAATTAACAACGAAATTACTACTGAAGGTGACGTATACGATTACGGTGTAAAAGTTCATTATGCTGACAAAGCATTAATACAAAACAACACTGTAACAGGTACTGGTAAATTATTCATATCAGGTATCCACACATTCGTAATGACCGATTCAACAATTAATGAAAACACTGTAACAAGTAAATCAGATGACATTACATATGGTATTGTATTAGAAGGTGCAATGGATTATTCCTCATATGAAGTAAACTGTTGTGAAAACGTAGTTGTATCAAACAACACAGTTTCAGCAGAATCCAACCTTGCATGGGCTATTGAAACCTATGCTGCTAAAGGAAGCACAATCATATACAACAACATAACTGTAAATGCTAATAACGGTCTTGGTATTGGTGTAACTGACCAAGATTCAGTTGTATCATACAACAATATTGATGTAACATCAAAAGACTTAACAGCAGCAGCTGCTAACTATGATTACATTGATCCATACACAACAGGTATAAAAGTTACAGGTAACGGATTACAAAGTGTATCAGATAACGAAATTACATTCAACAACATTACTGTAAACGCTCCTGAAGACACTATCAGCGGTATTAACGTAACATCACCAGCAAGCAAAACAGTTGTAACTGACAACTTCATCATAGCACCTATGGGTATGGGAGATGCTGCAGTATATAACACTGTAAGTACAAGTACAGTTAAAGACAACAGACCAGGAACAGTTATTACTGATGATACATATGCAGACTTCTTCGATGATGAATGTGTATTAAAACCTATATTCAACAATACTGATTTAACAGTATCCGGAGACATTATTGGTAAAGTATTCATATTTGACGGAGTAAATGTAACCATCACAAACGACGGTACATCCAAATTATACGAATCACAAATAATGACCGGTAACGATGCAACAGTTGTATTCAACGGAATCGAAATCGAAAACAGCTTCGATGCAATAGTATTCGAATCCGCAGGAAACGTACTCAACAACTCAATAATCACAATCAACAGTGAAGATGACGTTCACGCAATCTCAATTTACGATGATAATAACGTGATTGCAAACACAATCGTAAACGTAAACGCACCCGCAGGTGACGTACAATACAATGCTGACTGGTCAACCAAAGCACCAGCACCAACAGCTATACTTGTAAGCTCAAGCAACAACTTAATTGACAATGTAACTGCAAGCTTTGAAGCAAACAGCGGAGCCGGAACTAGTCCAACAATCAATGGTATACACATAGGATCAACAACCGGTGCAATCGCAAATAACACAGTACGTGACTCAAAAGTTACTGTAAAAATGGACGTTGCTATACCTGAAGGAGCATGGGGAGTATACGCATACGGTGTAAACGTTGGAAACGCAAAAGACACAACCCTTGAAAACATCAACATAGAAGCAACAGGAAACTACTACGCAGACACATTACAACTCTTCGACGCAGAC
>OCTW013414424.1_pt1 | contig 19936 bp, 16 predicted proteins | sample 1539671 | NCBI WGS metagenome assembly OCTW01 (sample SAMN02144230, study PRJEB22623) | gut metagenome | biome: sheep rumen | host: Ovis aries | place: New Zealand
GAGGGCACGGAAATCTTGAACGAGCTGAGCATGTTGTTGTTGATTAGCTCGGCCACCACGTCGTTGGGCACGTTGCTCCACTCGCCGTACTGCTCACGCAGGATGCTACCGGCACCGTTCTGCCAATAGTCGTTCATGGCAGCATTGCTGGGCACCATCATTACGGCCATGTCGGGCTGCACACCCTGATCGCCGGAGGTGTAGGAGTTCCATTCGGGGTCGAACTTCAGCATCGATACAGGACCGTTGTCGGGTGAACGGCTCAGGGCAGCACCTCCTTGCGACTTAGACGAGAAGAACCGTTTCTGGTAGACGGTGTCCGTCTGACGGTCAGGATAGAGGAAATTGTACCGCATGGTCAGCGACCCGTTCTGGTCGGGGTGCATATCGGGGTAAGGGGCGCAGAAGCGCTCCAGCAGTTTGTTATACTCGCTGGCACTGCCCTTGCCCCTGATGAGTTCGGCCATGTTGGGCAGTGGCGTCACCACCTCTGACATCAGGTGGATGAATCCGTTGGAGCACTTCACGTTGGGCTCGGCCACCAGCACACCGTTGATGCTGGCATCGCCGGCTTGGCGCTGGCCGCGGAAGTTCATCAGGAAGTCGAAGTCTTCGTTGGTGATGCGGTTGTTCACCAGAAACTTCTCAACAAACTGCAGCAGCGTTACCTTGGAGTTGTCGGTCATGCACACCACAGGCTTGCCCCCCTGGCGCAGACGGCTCCAGAACTTGTTGTCAGGCATCTGCTCGGGCCTGAGGATGGGCACAGAGTCAAACTCCGACATCGAGGCGAACCTGCGCATGCTCTCACCCTGCGTGGGCGGGTTGCCGGGCACGTTAGCCAGGTTATGAAGCTGCATGGAGTTGTCCATCATCGTGCCGAAGATGAGCAACTTCTTCTGTGATGGCGACAGCTGGTCGTAGCTATGCACGCCCCAACTGTTGTTACTGTAGAAACGCTCGTAGGCAGCATCGTCGGCTGCAAACAGCGTCTTCGAACCCGTCTTGCCTAACACGTCACGATAGCCAAGATCGTCAATCATCCGCACTGTGTTGGTGTAGTTGCCTTGCTCGGCGAGCCAACTGTAGATGCTTGAACCCCATCCGTCGGGGGTACGCTCATCAAGGTCGTATTTGTTACACGACGCCAAGCAACTAGCACCAGCCAACAGCACTCCGGCGGCCAACATCAACTGTTGGCTGCGTTTCCAGAATGGTCTTTCGGTTTTCATACAAGTTTTGGTTTTATGATTATAATTTCTGACTATTTTCATCGGGTTAGCATTTCGGTTGCAAAGTTATAAACTATTTGCGTAGCAAGCATACACGCACGTCCGCAGCCTTTTTCTTTTTGTTATTACCTATTATATATTTGTTTCATCCTCTTTTCTTTTTGTTTCATGACAAAACTTTCACGCTGATGCTTTTCTGTTTACACTATTTTTTGTACCTTTGCAGCCTCAAACAACGCCACCCATCACCCATTATCCATCATCCATCGCAAAAAACATGTCGCAAAGCAGTGAACAGCTACTGACCTATATCCGCGAAGGCCGCACCATGACTCAGGGCGAGAAGCTACGGCTCATCGCCGCCTTGAGTGTGCCCAGCATCTTGGCTCAGATTTCCGCCACGGTAATGTTCTTCATCGACGCTGCCATGGTAGGCCACCTCGGCGAGCGCGCCACCGCCGCCATTGGACTGGTGGAAACTACCACTTGGCTCATGGGAGGCTTAGGGTCCGCAGCCAATCTGGGGTTCTCGGTGCAGGTGGCTCATCTCATTGGTGCCAACGATTTCGGCGGGGCACGCCACGTGTTACGTCAGGCATTGGTGTGCTGTCTGCTGTGGAGCCTCATGCTCATGACCGGGGCCATTGCCGTACACGCCTACCTGCCCTTCTGGCTCGGAGGCTCCTCCGACATTGCTCATGATGCTTCCATGTATTTCATGCTTATCGGCATCTGTGGCGTGTTCTTCCAGATGAGCGGCCTGGCCGGCGCTATGCTCAAGTCGTCGGGCAACATGAAGATTCCTTCGGTTCTCAATATCATGATGTGCGTGCTCGATGTGCTCTTCAACTACCTATTTATATATTTACTCGACTATGGTGTCGCTGGCGCCGCCATGGGTACCGGCATGGCCGAGTTCATTACTGCCGCCTTGATGCTTTACTTCCTGCTCTGGCGCTCGCCGATGCTCTCTTTGTTTTCAAGCAAGGAAGCCATTCGCTCACCTCTTAAATCTCACCTCTCCCCTCGAATCGACCCCGCCGTGGTGAAGACCGCCTTTAAGATTGGTGCGCCCATGGGCCTGCAACACCTTCTTATGGGCGGTGCCCAGGTGGTGAGCACCATCATCGTAGCGCCTTTAGGCACCGTCGCCATCGCCGCCAACTCGCTGGCCATCACCGTTGAGAGCCTCTGCTATATGCCCGGTTACGGTATTGCCGAGGCAGCCACCACGCTTGTAGGACAAGCAGTGGGAGCAGGCCAGCAACAGCTGACCCGCTCCTTCGCTTATCTTTCTGTGTCGTTGGGTATTGTGGTGATGACCGTCATGGGCATTCTCATGGCTGTCTTCGCCCCCGAGTTGATGGCCGTTATGTCGCCCGTGGAGGCTATCATCAGCCAAGGGGCTCAGGCGCTGCGTATCGAGGCGTGGGCTGAGCCGATGTTTGCAGCCTCCATCGTCTGCAACGGCGTGTTCATAGGTGCTGCCGACACACTTAAGCCTGCCATCATGAGCCTCACCTCGATGTGGGGCGTCAGGCTCACTCTGGCAGCCCTGCTTGCTCCGCGCTACGGTCTCAACGGCGTGTGGACGGCCATGGCCATTGAGCTCACCTTCCGCGGAGCCATCTTCCTTCTCCGCCTGCTGCGCGGTAACTGGCAGCGGCAGCCCTCAACGGCATAGCGCGCGCTGCTCACGGGATGACTAAAAGCCTGTTATTTGCTTTCAGTGATTGTCACGGTCAGTGGTGTCTTGATGCTTTGGAGCGTCTCTTCGGCCACAAGACGCCAGTGGTTCATGGTGCCCACGTCGTAGTTGCTCCAGGCTGATCCGAAGTAATAGGTGTAGGGCTGGCCGGTGTATTGCTGGACAATGCCGATGGCGTGGCTGGGCTTGCCTTCGAGCACACGCGCCTCGTTAACCTCTTCGGGAAAGAGTGTGCCCACGAATATCTGCGACTGGTGCACCTTGGGATTGTCGGTGGGGTCGGCGTAGAGCACACTACTGGTGCTCACCAGTGGGGCTTCGCCGCCGTGGAGCACTACTCCCGTGGCCAGAGTCGCAGGCTCCTTGATGCCGTCGTACCACACCGTCATGCGGTTGAAGTGCGACCCCTTGTCGAGCTTCACTAGGCGATGCTCCGTTACACCATCGGCCGTCGTGCCGTAGGTCAGTGCGGCGGTGAAGCGCAGCGGACCGTTGTCCAGGATTTTACACTCCTTAAAGCAATAGGGGAATATCAGCTGACCATCCTTCATCAGCGCCGGGGCGCCACAGCCCAGGCTGGCTCCTACGGCGTAGACATCCATGCCGTAGCCATGGTCCAGATGAAACGAGGCATCGCGGAACACGGCCTCGCCCTCGGCTCTTTTGCCGGCTTTCTTCAGTGAGTCGCCCTTGGCCCAGCCGCGTGAGTGCTGGCGGTAGCGATATTCGACTACAGGCTCGGGGGTGTTCTTCACCCACACGTCGGTGCCAAACGACCGTTCGCCCGTGCGCTGCAAGGCCGGACCGTAGAAGCGGTAGATGCCGCGGTCGTTCTCCCATGTCAGGTCGTCCAGACGCTCAGGATAGATACGGCCGTAGACCTGCGAGGGCGGTGGCAGCATCAGCGACAGCTGTGCTTCAGGCTTGCCCCTCTCTACGGTGTAGACGGCCTGTCCTCCAGGTGTCATTGATACCTGCAGTAGCATCTTGCCGTCGTGGCTCTTCTGCCAGGGCTGCTCTTGTTGGAGGACGTTTCTCACCGTGAGCGGCTCATCATGGCTTACGCCAAGCAGTAGGCAGATGGTCTGAAGGTCACACTCTACCACATCCTGACGCTGCAGTTGGCTTGGATTGTTGACGGTGATGGCTACTTTCTGGGCTGCGGCCTGCTGCAACAGCGGCAGAGCGGCCGTCAGCATGAGTAATAGACAAAAATTTCTTTTCTTCATGTGGCTATTTGGTTTTTAGATATTCCGCGGGTCAAGAGCCTGTCTCCATGGCCCTCATTATATTATCGGATGCAAAAGTACGAATTATTTCTGATATATCCACGTTTCTTCCGCGGTTTCTTCATATTCATTAGGCAGGAGCGGGGTCGGCGCCCCGCTCCTGCCGCTTAGGGCTCCGGCTGCAGACGGGCGGCCTCGCGGGCTATGGCGGCGGCTTTCTGGCGGAGGCACCAGCGGCGCTTGGCCGCCACGCCGTAGAGCAGGTACTTACACTGTCGGCACACCTTGCGGCGGGTGCCGCCGGGATACTGCTCGAACAACTCGTCGGGCAGTTCCCTTTGGCAATGCTTACAGCGTATCATGGCAGCTCTTTTGGTGACACACTTCGTCGTCGGCACCGTGCTCCCCGCGCAGTTCATAGTTGGGGAAGCTCTGGTGGCGGTTCTCGCGGTCGTCGAGCATCACGGAGCAGTGCAGGCGCATGCAGCGGCCGCGGCGATACTGGAACATCAGCTGGTCGAAGCCTCCGTGGCGCAGGATGTAGCGGTAGTAGGCGCGGCCGGTGTCGAGGTCGGTGAACAGCAGGTCGACGGCCTCGCCGCTGAGGTGACGTGACAGCCCGCCCAGGCCGTGCATGGCCTCGTTGAGAGCCTGCGAGCGGAAGGCCGTCTCTATCTGCAGCGGGCCGAACTCATTGTACAGCGGCTCCAGCAGGCGCTTGGAGAGATTCTCCAGAGCCACCATCTGCAGGCTGTCGGGAGTGTTGCTGCTCATGAGTTTCTCAATCGTGGCGGCGTTGTGACCGTAGGCGGCGAGCACCTGGGCGGGCACCTGCGTCAGGTCGTCGTAGCTGAAATGGGTGGTAAACATAAAATTCTTGCGTTTCATCTTTGTCATCGTTTTTAAGGGGTTAAACACGTTAGTGGTGTCCGGACGGTGCAAAGATACGGCAGTTTTCTGTTTACTTCCAAAAATACTACTTGAGTCGCATTTGACTCAACTCCGACGGCCGCCTATATGACTGTTGGCTCTGAGGTATATTACCTTTGGCAAGTGTGGCTATGGCGGTCATAGGGGCATGCCACGGAAAAATCCGGGTGCGCCCAGTTGGAGCAGCAGAAGACTAAATATGCCATAGATGCCTATGGACAGGGTACTGAGTCTGAGAAATACAATCACGGCTGTCAGGAACCTGTTAAGGCAGATGATCTGGATCTCGAAGGTGAGGACGTACCCGATGAGCGCTGTGTTGAGATTGCTAAGCAAGTAATGGAGGCCGCCAAACAGCGCAAGGATATGAAGGCGTAGAAAAGCCCCGTAATCCCCAGCCTTTAGAGGAAGCAGCACTGAATGACAAGGATTGTCAGATTTGCGTGAGGATGCATATTCTGACAAGTACGGCATATGAAAGTATTCCTTGATACCAATGTCATTTTGGAATTCTTCATTGAGCGTGAAGATGTCCGAACGGCAGCGCAACTGTTCAGCAGACTTAAGGAGGAGAAGACCGAAATGTACATGTCGGTCGGAAGTTTTTATACGATGCTGTTCCTGATCTCATTCACTCTTGCCCGTCTTATCTCCAAGTGATTTCCTACTAATGAATAAGGGTTAATCTATTTTATCCAACAATAAAAAACTATGGTAATATAGTACAAGTTCGCCTTTTGTGCAAGCAATAGCGTCTGCTCATGTGCTGTTTTCTCTTGATACATAACTACAAAACTCGTTATGGAAGATGTCATCAGTAGCCCTGCCCCATTCTTTGTATGGCAAAGCGTCCCAAGGGCCGAGCGTCCGACCTTCGGTCGCCCGCTCCAGCTTTGCTGGCTTGCTATCATCGGGACGCAAGAACGCGTAGCCTTTCCTCCCAGGAGGAGGGGAGCCAAATTACCTGGCAAGCCACTCAGAGGAGGGGAGTTGATTAATTACCAGGCATCCGCACAGCACGGAATTTTTCAAGTGTAACAGTCATTTGGAAAGTGCTGTTACAACTGTTTCTTGTAGTTGTAGAACTGGTTGTTGATAGTGCTCTCGCTGCCGAGGTTAGTATGGATTGAGAGGAAGTGTATCAGTTCGTCGTTAGTGCAGCTGAAGCCTTTGTCGCTATAAATCCGCAAGATGGCCCAATAGACATCTTTCTTCTGGATGTTCTCAAAATTAAAGAGCAGCTTTTCGCCTGCCTGCTGTTGCTGGCGGTCGTCGTGCCACTGGGCTAACTGCTGCTGGCTCTGTAGCTCCTCGACACGACTATTCAGTTGGCTTACCTGTTGCTTCAAGTCTGCAATCTGGTTGCTCTGCACGCTGACAATGTTAGACAGGCTGGAAATCAGCGTCTGCGCATCTTGCATCCTGCGCTCAAAGGCGGCCATACGGTCGTAAGGCTGACAGTCTGCAGCTGTTGGCATGGCGGCAGGGCTGTCTTTCTCAAGACAGCTACCGCCGTTGTTGGGTAGGGGGTGTTCCTCCTCCATCCCCGGCGGTATGGTGCCGGTGTCAACTGCCGTTGCCATATGCGCAGGATGTTAAATCGTTTCATTCCTTCAAATAAGATATAATGAGAATGTCCTTCTTTCATTGCACCTTTTACATGCAAGTGACGAACCCGTCGCCTTCATTCTTCGCAGCTGCAAATATAATGCAAATAGCCGACATGACCATGACCGAGGGCAGGTTTTTGCGGGAAAAGCCCAGAAACTTGACGTATATCAATTCATAAAAAATGCAGTTTCCGAAAGCTTGGCTTTCGGAAACTGCTATAGTGTGGTACGAATGATGTGCGGTTTAGTTGTACTTCAGAATCTGTCCGGGACGTAGTTTCATGTTCTTGCCAATGTGGTTGAGCTTGCAGATAGCCGCCACCGTGGTATTGCGCTTGCGGGCGATGGAGTAGAGGGTTTCGCCGTGCTTTACCTTGTGGAAGCGCGTATTGGCGGCAGCCTGTCGGCGAGCGTTCTTGCTGCTGGCCTGCTGGCTGTAGAGCATGTCGCCATCGTTGCTGCTGACGGCGATGCCGCCGACGCCGCGCAGACGGGTGGCTTGTGCCGACTCACGCGAATACGACGAGCGGCGGAAGGTGTAGAAATCGCCCACGACATCCTGATTGCGGAAGTCGAACATCAGCGCCGGGTTGAGGGCCACGCCGCAGAGGCGTGTTTCGAAGTGCAGGTGTGAGCCCGTGCTGCGGCCGGTGTTGCCGCCGAGGCCGATAGGTTCGCCGGCGCGTACCTCCTGGTCGGGCTTCACTAAGTGCTTCGACATGTGACCGTAGATGGTCTCCAGACCGTTATAGTGGCGAATGACGACGAAATTGCCGTAGCCGCCGGCTTCATAGCGCACCACGCGGACTTTGCCCGAGAAGGCGGCGCGGATGGTGTCGCCGATATACACTTTGATGTCGAGTCCCTTGTGCTGGCGTCCCCAGCGGGCGCCGAAGTTTGATGTCAGCACGCGGCTGTCGGTAGGCATGTGGAAGTCGCGCAGGTCGATGCGGAAGGTGTCGGGCAGCGACGTCTCGCGGTGAGCGTAGTAGTTGTTCCAGTCGTCATACAGGTCGGCAGCGGGACTGCCATACTGCTGCTCTAAATCAAACAAACGGCTCAGGGCAACAGAGTCTACGGCTTTCATGGTGCGGTCTATGGGTGCCTGGTTGGCCAACAAGTCCTGTCCCATCGCGGGAATGGAGGCAATTGACACCATGGCAATAGCAAAGATATTTTTTAAAGTCTTAATCATTATTAGGTCGTTCTTTTTTCGGTTTTAGACAGATGAGTCTTCTGCAAGAGTAAAAAACTCAGTTGCAAAGATACGAATAAAAATCCGAAAACGAGTCAAAAGCGTGCGCTTGTTAACAAACTTTTGGTGTCTTTTAACACTTAGGCTACGAAATGGCCGACCAATTAATATTTGTTTTGCGAAGTTCACGCAGTCGGTTCCACAGTCGTGCGTACTTGTCGGCGGTGCATGTGGGGTCGTCGTCGACGATGAACTGGGCCTCGTCGCGGGCCATCTGCACCAGCTGTCCGTCACGGGCAATGTCGGCAATCTTCAGGTCGAAGGCCATGCCGCTCTGCTGGGTGCCCTCCAGGTCGCCGGGGCCGCGCAGCTTCAGGTCGGCCTCGGCTATGCGGAAGCCGTCGTTGGTCTCGCACATGATGTCGATGCGCTTGCGCGTCTCTTCCGAGAGCTTGTAGGGTGTCACCAACAGGCAGTACGACTGGTCGGCACCGCGGCCCACGCGGCCGCGCAGCTGGTGGAGCTGGCTGAGGCCGAAGCGCTGGGCGTCCATAATCACCATCACCGAGGCGTTGGGCACGTTGACGCCCACCTCGATGACCGTCGTGGCCACCAGAATCTGAGTCTCGCCGCTGACGAAGCGCGCCATCTCGGCTTCCTTCTCGGCGGCTTTCATGCGCCCGTGCACCTTGCTCAGGCGGAACTCGGGGAAGGCCTGCTGCAGCACCTCGAAACCCTGCTCCAGGTTCTTCAGGTCAATCTTCTCGCTCTCCTCTATCAGCGGGAATACGATGTAAACCTGGCGTCCGAGGTTGATCTGGCGGCGGATACCGGCATAGAGCGAGGTGATGCGTGTGTCGAAATAGTGCTGCGTGACTATCGGCTTGCGGCCCGGCGGCAGCTCGTCGATGACAGAGACGTCCAAGTCGCCGTAGAGCGTCATGGCCAGCGTGCGGGGAATGGGCGTGGCTGTCATTACCAGCACGTGGGGTAGCAATCCAGCCTCCTGCGCTTTGCTCCACAGCTTGGCACGCTGGGCAACGCCGAAGCGGTGCTGCTCGTCGACGACGACGAAGCCTAAGCGCTGAAACTGCACAGTGTCTTCGATGACGGCATGGGTGCCTACGAGGATGTTGACGCTGCCGTCGAGCAGTCCCGCGAGCACCTCGCGGCGGCGCTTGCCCTTGACCATGCCTGTAAGCAGTTCTACGCGCACGGGGAGAGGTGATGGGTGTTGGGTGTTGGGTGTTGGGTGTTGGCCTAAGAATTCGCGGATGGTCTGCAGGTGCTGTTCGGCCAGGATTTCCGTGGGGGCCATGATGCAGGCCTGGTAGCCGTTGTCGATGGCTATGAGCATCGACATCAGCGCCACCAGGGTCTTGCCGCTGCCCACGTCGCCCTGCAGCAGGCGGTTCATCTGGCGACCGGAACCCATGTCGCGGCGGATCTCGCGGATGACGCGCTTCTGAGCCTCTGTCAGCGGGAAGGGCAGGTGGTCGTGATAGAAGGTGTTAAACGTGTCGCCCACGCGGCTGAAGACGAAGCCACGGTACTTGCGGCGCTGGTCGCTGGCGTACCTTAATATATTTAGCTGCACGTAGAACAGCTCTTCGAACTTCAGTCTGACGCGCGCCCGCTCCAAGCTCTTGGCGTCCTGGGGGTAGTGGATGATGCGCAGTGCCTCGTTGCGCCCCATGAGGTGGCGCCGTGCCACGATGTCGTCGGGCAGCGTCTCCGGCAGCGGCGGCAGCTTCTCTATGAGCGTCTTCGTCAGCCGCTCCAGCGAGCGCGTGTTCAGCCCCGCGTTCTTCATCTTCTCTGTGGTGTTGTAGTAGGGCTGCATACCCATGGCCGAGGTGTCGACTTTCGACGCCTCGTCGATGTCAGGATGGCTTATCTGGATGCGGTTGTTGAACACAGTGGGGCGTCCGAATACCAGATACTCTGTGCCGATGCGGTGATTTTGCTTGGCATACTTGCCGCCGGCACCAAACCATACGAGGTCCATCACACCCGTGCCGTCGCTGAAGTGGGCCACCACGCGGTCCTTGGTGGGACTCATCTTAAACGTCTCGAAGCTCAGGATTTGTCCCACCACCTGCACAAAGGGCATGTCGCCCGTCAGCTCGTGGACGCTATACACCCGCGAGCGGTCGACATACTTATAAGGGTAATAGCCCAACAGGTCGCCGAAGGTCTCGATGCCCAGCTCCTGGCTCAGCATCTTCTTGCGGTTGGGCCCTACCCCCGGCAGGTACATGATGTCCTGACTCAAAAAGTCTTTTTCCACTGTGGCAAAGGTAGCGATTTTTCTCCTTTCTTGCAATTTTTTTGACGATTCTTTGGCTCTCTCTAATCGATGAGCGCTTCCGCTATTTTCAGGTCGAAGGGCGTGGTGAGCTTGATGTTCTCGCGGTTGCCCTCCACGAGGGTGATAGCGTGGCCGTAGGCCTCTACCACGGAGGCGTCGTCGGTGAAGCCTTCACTGTATGGTTGGCTGTTGGCGGCCTTTAATAGCTGAATGTCAAAGGCCTGCGGCGTCTGCACCAGCCGGTACTCGCTGCGGGGGACGGTGAAACTGCTGGAAGACCCACCTTCAGCTATATGTCGCAGCGTTTCCACCACAGGCGTTACAGGGATGGCGGCGCCGGACTCTCGTGCTGTGGCGTAGCAGCGGGCGATAACCTCAACCGACGGGAAGGGCCTTACGCCGTCGTGAACGCCCACCACGCCGACGGCGTCGTCGGGGATGAGCGCCAGGCCGTTCTGTACCGAATGGAAGCGCGTCTCGCCGCCGTCGGCCAGAAGGTATGACCCTCCCCTTGCCCCTCCCTGTTGAGGCAGGGGAGTGGTTACCGGCAGCGGGAAGTTGTAGTCGCGGCACAGCTGCCGCCAGTAGTCTTGTTGCGCCCTGGGTAGTACCAATATAACCTGTAGCGCCGCGGAATACTCGCGGAACCTGTCTATGGTGCGCATCAGCACCGGCCGTCCGCCGACGGGCAGAAACTGCTTAGGCACGTCGCTGCCCATACGCAGTCCCTTGCCGCCAGCCACTATGATTACATAATCTGCCATCTTCTTCCTATTTCGCCATCAGATGCTTGAAGCGCATGCCCTCGGCTATCTGGTCGGCAGTCTGCTGGTCAACCAGTTGCGCCAGCAGCTCGTAGGCGTAGGGGAAGGCAGCGGCGGGACCCTCGGCGGTGGTTATCAGGCCGTCGACGGTCACGAGGTCGCCGGTATAGGTGGCGCCGCCGGCCTTCATTGCCTCGTCGAATCCGGGGTAACAGGTGGCGCGCTTGCCCAGGAGCAGCCCTAAGGGCGCCAGCACCACGGCGGGAGCAGCGCAGATAGCACTTACGCGGCGGCCGGCGGCAGCCTGCGCCTTGACGGCCTGGCACACACCCTCGTGGGCATATAGATTGCTGGCGCCGGGCATGCCGCCGGGCAGCATCAGCAGGTCGGCATCGGCGAAGTCGCACTGCTCAAACTGCAGGTCGGCTTCAATGTTTACACCATGGGCCGACTCCACCAGGGGGAAGTCGGTGGTGCTCACGGTGACTACCTCTACGCCTCCGCGGCGCAGTACGTCAATGGGGATGAGGGCCTCGACATCTTCGAAGCCGTCAGCTAAGAATACATAAACTTTTGCCATCTTTCTGTCGTTATTTTCAGGTAAAAACACTAATTTTGCAGCAAATTTACGAATTTTCTGCGAAACAGCAGCAAAACAGAGCGAAAAAATGTCACAACGGAGGCTAAAGTTTGCCCTTTTCGGCAATATCTACCAGACAAAGAAGTCGGCCAGCATTCAAAAGGTGCTGGCATGTATCGCCAACTACGGTGGCCAGCTGGCTGTCGACCGCGAGTATTACGAGTTCCTTACTCAGGACCAGCATCTCGTCGTTGATGCCGCCCATGTGTTCAGTGGCGACAACTTCCAGGCCGACTTCGCTATCTCTATGGGCGGCGACGGCACGTTCCTCAAAACCGCCGCCCGCGTGGGCACCAAGGGCACACCTATCCTGGGCGTCAACATGGGGCGCCTGGGGTTCCTCGCCGACATTACCCCCGACGAGATTGAGTACTGCCTGCGCGCCCTCTACGACGAGGACTATGCCGTGGAGAGCCGCGCCGTGATTGAGGTGGAGGCCGACGGCCACCCCTTGGGGCTGATGAGCCACGCCTTGAACGATGTGGCCATCCTCAAGCGCGACACGGCGTCGATGATCAGCATACGCACCTGTATCGACGGCGAATACCTGACCACCTACCAGGCCGACGGACTCATCGTCTCTACACCCACGGGTTCTACGGCCTACTCGCTGAGCAACGGCGGGCCTATCATCGTGCCGGGCACCGGCGTGCTGCTGCTGACGGCCGTGGCGCCTCACTCGCTCAACATCCGCCCTATCGTCATTCCCGACTCGGCGGTACTCACCCTCGACGTGGAGAGCCGCTCCCACGCTTTCCTCGTGGCTATCGACGGTCGCTCGGAGCACTGCGGCGAGGGCACGAGCATCACCCTGCGGCGCGCACCTTATAATATTAAGGTGGTGAAACGCAGCGGCAAGCAGTATTTCTCTACCCTGCGCGAAAAGATGATGTGGGGCGCGGACGTAAGGTGAGGAAAATTAAAAGATTATCTTGCAGAACCGAATTGTGAATTATGAATTGTGAATTTAGAATTATTAAAACTTTTGCATAATCCGGAGAGCCGTTACAGTGTGCGGCAGATTGTGCGCTGGCTGTGGCGTGTGCTCGGCGGCAACCGGCGGCAGGCGGCGCTTAACGCCTTCAACGGCATGGCCGGCGTGGGCTGTAGCCTGCTCATGGTGTGGGTCATGCAGACCACTATCGACATTGCCGCCGGCGCCCGCGAGGGTTCCGTCTACTGGGGTGTGGCCTTCATGGCCCTGATAATAGCTATGGAGTTTGCCCTCAACATTGCCCGTGTGTGGATAAGAAACATTCTCGGCATCAAGGCCCAGAACCACATGCAGCAGCAGATGTTCGACCGCCTGCTGCGCGCCCGCTGGCAGTCGAAGGACAGCCACCACAGCGGCGACATCATCAACCGCCTGGAGCAGGACGTCAGGACGGTGGTCACCTTCATTACCGAGACGCTGCCTAACACCCTTGCCGTCGTGATGCTCTTCGTGGGTGCCTTCGTCTATCTGCTGCAGATGGACGCCTATTTGGCCATAGTCACCGTGGCCATACTGCCACTGTTCCTTGCTGTCAGCCGTATCTATGTGGCCCAGATGCGTAAGTACACCCGCGACGTGCGCAACAGCGACAGCGACGTGCAGAGCCTGCTCACCGAGAGCGTGCAGCACCGCCTGCTGATCAAGACCCTGGAGGCCACCGACCAAATGGTAGACCGCCTGGACTCTACGCAATCCGTCCTGCGCGAGCATGTGCGCCGCCGCACGAAATTCTCCATTGCCAGCAATCTCTTTGTCAACGGCGGTTTCTCCCTGGGCTATCTCGTGGCCTTCCTCTGGGGCGCCGTCCGCATGAGTGCCCACACCATCACCTTCGGACAGATGACCGCCTTCCTGCAACTGGTCAACCGCATCCAGGGGCCGGCGCGCGACCTCACGCGACTGGCGCCGGCCTTCGTCAGCGTTTTCACGGCCGCCGAGCGACTCATGGAGCTTGAAGAGGCCCCGCAGGAGCAGCAGGGCGACGGCCTGCTGCTGCCACAGCCTTGCGGCGTGCGCCTCGACGACGTCAGCTACTGCTACGACGACGCCACGGAGCCCGTCATCAGTCATCTCTCCTTCGACTTCCGCCCCGGCACGTGCACCGCCGTCCTCGGCGAGACCGGCGCCGGCAAAACCACTCTCATACGCCTCATCCTCGCTCTCATCACCCCCCGCCAAGGCCAGGTCTTGATCTATAGTAATCACCCATCACCCACCACCCACCACCCATCACCCATAACTCCCCTCCACCGCTGCAACTTCGTATACGTGCCTCAGGGCAACACCCTGCTCAGCGGCACCATCCGCGACAACTTGCTCATTGCCCGTCCCGACGCTACCGATGCCGACCTGTGGCAGGTGTTACACACCGTTTGTGCCGACTTCGTCAACGCCCTTCCTCAGGGGCTCGACACCGTCTGCAGCGAGGCCGGCGGCGGACTCTCCGAGGGGCAGGCCCAGCGTATAGCCATTGCACGCGCGCTGTTGCGCGACCGCAGTATCATGCTTTTCGACGAGGCTACCTCTGCCCTCGACCCCGACACCGAGCGCCAGTTGCTGAAGAACATTCTCAGTGATTGCCGCAAGACCATCATCTTCATCACTCACCGCCCCGTCGTCGTCGGCTACTGCGACCAGACGCTCCGTGTAGGGTAAGAAAAAGTATGATTATTGGAGTCCCTCGCCCGCAGAGTCTCCCTAAAACAGGCTGTTTAATTTTTGCCTTGTTTAGGTAATCATCACATCGGCCAACGCGGCGCAGTCTTCGCCCTGGCGGTCTACGACAACTCCCAGTAGCACGCACTTGCTCTGGTCGGCGTAGCGGTAGAGCATCTGCATGGCAAACAGGTCGTCGGTAGAGGAGCCGATGTCGGTGTCAAGAATAATCAGTGGAATACCGGTATACTCCTTGCCGTCAGACGAATCAGAGGCAGGATTAGCGTCGTTGCTACAAGCTGTAAAAGCGAGGTTCGCACAGATGGTGACTAACCAAAAGAGGAGGCAGCGAGCGTGCCGGGGAATTAATGATAACATAGAGTTCATTTTTGGTTTTATATGCTTGGATCGCTACCGCTTAGAAGAAGTAGTAAGCACCGAAGCTGATACCGTGGAACAGATTGAAACCGAACTCGTTGCCGCGTGCAACATCCCTTATCCAAGTGTGGTTGTAGTAGAGACCATCGCCGATGTGAGAAGCCAGCGTTACCTTGTCAGATACGCTGTAGGCGATAGCAGGGATTACGGTTACGCTGAACTGGTTGAAGTTGTTCTCAATGCCCTGAGCGTGAGCGATTCTATACTTCAGACCGCTAATAACGAAAAACGCGAAATTGCCAGCCTTGACAAAGGTGTAGCAGGTATAAGGATTGATGCTGAAGGCGTTGACATTCGAGAGCGTCATGCCGGGCATGCCGTACTTGCTGCCATCGACATCGCTTGTGTGACTATAACCGAGGGCGATGGCAACGCTGAAGTTACCGCTCAGACTGTAGCCAATATCAGGAGCAATATTGAGCTCCATAGCGGTGTGGTCACTGCCATTGGTGTGATTGGTGGTGAAACCTACCTCACCACCAATCCATACCTGAGCTTTCACAGTAGCCGCTAATGCAAGAGCTGTAAGAGATAACAAAACCTTTTTCATAAGTTTCACCTACTTTTTCCTGTCTCTGGTATTGTAAAATAATCAAAGCCCATAATGGTGTCGACGAAGCGATGGACGTAGTCGGCTGCAGTCGGAGGCCATTGGAATCCGAGGCGGTAGAGTACCTGGGTGGTGTAGTCATTGGTCGATTCAATCCAGCGCGTCTGATGACCAGTCCCCATATCGTAGGCCATCAGCGGGCGTAGCAGGGTCACGAGGTCGGGATTCTCCATCACGCCTTCGAGGGTCCGCTGGAACTCGTCGGGTTCAACACGCTTCAGCGTGATGCCCGCCTCAGCGAAACCAGTGAGGATGTCGGACATGAACTGCCGATGGGTATTGTAGGGATGGAACACCGTGCAGTCCTTTGGCGTCTGCGCCAATAGCATGATGGCATGCGCCACCTCGTCGACGGGCGAGAGTTCGAAACGCTGATCAAGGGCATCGTAAGGCACCATTCCGATGATCACGTAGGCACGCAACATCGCCAGGAAGTTGTTGGTGTTGAAGTTGATCTGGAATTCTCCGTCTTTCTGGCGTGCCGAGAGGTTGCCCACACGCATGATCTTCGCATTCAAACCGTGGTGAGCAATGGCGTCGAGCACCAGTTCCTCGGCCTTGAACTTGGAATAGACGTACTTGTTGGCATCAATGTTCTGCCCAATGTAGAGGTCGTGCTCCGTCAGTCTGACCTCAGGCCCTGGGACATTGTCGATGCTGATGCCGGCAATGCTGTTCGTCGAGATATGGATGAGACGCGAACCGGTGCGCAGACAGAAGCTGATCAGATGGCGCACCGACTCGATGTTCACCATCTCGATGTCGTTGCCGGCGGAGAAGTGCTTCACGTTGGCCACACAGTTGATGACCGTCAGGCCACGCTTGTCGATGCCTTTAAGCGCATCGGGCTGCGTAATCTCAGCAGCGAACGCTTCCACCCGTTCATCAAAGTGGTCAAAAACCTCTGATTCTCCAAAATAGTAATAATGGAGGGTCTTGAGGCGGCGCATCGGGTCGGAACCCGGCTCACTGCGCAGTGGACAGAGAATGTGACTGTCGTAATTCGTCAGCAACTCATGGAGGATGTGGATGCCCAGATAGCCGGTAGCACCGGTCAGGAGCACATCGCCGACGGGCTGTCGCTCACCGTCGCGGAAAGTGTTGAGGACGTTCTTGTCCAAAACGGGAATGAACTTAGAGGTGAGAGGTAAGAGGTGAGAGAATACTCTGCTGCAGACACATCTCTTACCTCTCCCCTCTTACCACTCACCTCTAAAAACGCCTCATCCCTCTCCCCTCTCAAAACATTGCCGCTCACATAATCGGCGAGAGCCTTCGGGGTTTTCAGGTTGAAGAGGTCGTTGAAGACGATATGCACACCGTGCTTGCTGGCCTCCACAATCACCTTGATGGCATTGATACTGGTACCGCCTATCTCGAAGAAGTCATCGGTGGCACCAACTTGTTCAATATTGAGCACCTGGGAGAAAATCTGGGTGAAGAGTATCTCCGTCTCGCCTTCGGGAGCCACATAGTCGTTCGCTCGCTTGATCTCCGGAGCAGGCAACGCCTTACGGTTTATCTTGAGGTTGGGCGTCATCGGCATCACGTCGAGGCGCATATAGGTGTCGGGCACCATGTATTCAGCCAGCGATGTGCCGGCAAGCGCTTTTTGAATATCCTCATCGGTGAGTGTGCTGCCCTCTTCCAAAGTGTAGTAAAGCACCAGATGTTCGTTGCCCATCACTTTGCGCACCTCAGCAGCAGCCTGACGGGTTCCACCGACGTTCAGAGCCTTGCTTTCTATTTCGCCAAGCTCGATACGGAATCCGCGCAACTTCACCTGCGTGTCGATACGACCCATATACTCTATCTGGCCATCCTCATTCCAGCGGCAGAGGTCGCCAGTGTGGTACATACGGACAGGACGTCCCCAGCGGTCTTCTTTGACGAACGGACAATCGACGAACGACTGTGCCGTGCGCTCGGGCAGCCGCCAGTAGCCGCGACCCACCTGGATGCCGGCGAAGCATAGCTCACCCGCCACGCCCTGTGGCACGAGGTTGCCCGCTGTGTCGACAATGAAGTTCCAGTTGTTGGCAACACTCTGGCCAATGGGAATATTCTCCACCCTCCGCCCGGGAGCGATGCTATAATAAGAGGTATCGTCGGTACACTCCGTCGGTCCATAGACATTGATAATCTCGATGTGATCACTATAGACACCGTCCATCTTCTCGCCACCACCCGTGGTAAAGCGGATGGGCAGGTCGTCGAAGGTGTTGAGCAGCAGACAGGTCATGGCCGTTGAGTAGCCGCCGCCTGTGCATTGATGGTCGATAAGGAACTGGCGGATGGCTGCCAAGTCCTTACGTATCTCTGTCGGCATGATGTGGAACGAGCCACCCAGTGTCAGCACGGGATACATATCCTCGATATGCGCATCGAACGAGAACGAACGGTGTCCGCTGATGCGGTCGTTGGCCGTCAGTTTCTCCATGTCGATGACCACGGCAATGAAATTACGCAGACCAGCCTGATGGAGCATGGCCCCCTTAGGTTTACCAGTAGAACCGGAGGTGTAAATCATGTAGGCGAGACCGTCGGGAGTGGATAAATCGATAGCGGTAGCAAATTCTTCACTCTTCACTTTTAACTTTTCACTTTCCATGAAGTCGTCGATGAAGAACGTCTTGGCAGCAGCGGTGCTGAAATTGCCCTCTGCCTGCTTGGCGGCCAGCACATCGTGCGTGGTGATAAGCACCTTCGACTCCGAATTCTCCAGCATATAGCTCAGACGCTCGTTGGGATATTCGAAGTCCAGCGGTGTATAGGCCGCACCGGCCTTGTGGATGGCCAGTACGGAGAGCGGGAACTCCTTGAAACGGTCAAGCATCACGCAGACAAAGTCGTTGGGTTCGACTCCGAAGGCTATCAGCTGATGGGCCAGCGCATTCGAATAGCGGTCCATCTCACTGTAAGTCAACTGGCTGTCCCTGTCTACCACGGCGGGTGCATCGGGTGTTTTTTGGGCCTGCTCCGTAAAGAGGTTGGCAAACGTCTTGCTCAGGTCCACGTCAATCTCCTTACCCGTACCTAACTTAATAATACGCTCGGCCTCAACGTCGCTGACAATGCTGATGCTGGTCAAGGCAGCGTCGGGCTTGGCCATCATCCGTTCTACAGTCACCCTCACGGCATCTGCCAGGCTCTGCATCAAGCGGGAGGAGTATTTGCCATTATCATATTCCACACAGACACTGGGCAGCCCGGCCACCGGAGCAATGAAGAAGGTGATGGGGAACTTGGGTATCTGGAGTTCCATATTCTCTATTTCCAATGGGGCTCCCAGACAGACGTACTGGCTGTTGATGCCCAATTGATAGACATACTGTATCTCGGCCGTCAGTCCATAGTCAGCGGCAATCTGTGCGAACGGATAGTTCTCGTGGCGCAATGTCTCGTCGAAGTTCTCACTGACCTCCAGCAAGAACTCTCTCACGGTTTGTTTTCCGATAGTAGCACTCAGGGCCAGCGTGTTGACAAACATACCTACGGTGTTGCGGATATGCAGGTTGCTGCGACCGTTTGAGACGGTGGTGAAACAAACCTGCTCACTGTTGGCAAAGCGCGACAGCGAATAATAGACAGCCGAGAGAATCAGATGGGCAGGTGTCATATTGCTCTTGCGGCAGAAGGCGTCTATAGCCTCGATGTCAAGAGCGGCGACAGCCTTGCTGATAGTACCCTTGTGGGGATTCGGCAGGTCGGGACGAACCTCCGTGGCGGCTTCCACCATAGACAGCCGCTGTTTGAAGAAGTCCGCAGCAGCCTGATATGCTGCCCCGCCTTCAGCGGCCTTTTCAGCTGTCACGTATGCTGCATAATCCTGGTCTTCGTCTTCAATCGTCTCACCGTTCATGATGCTGCATAGTTGTTGCAGGAAGATGTCGGAAGAACCGCCGTCGAACACAAGATGATGCACATCCATCAGCAAATAGGTCTGTTTTTCTGTAACCACTATCTCAAAACGATAGAGCGGACCTGTGCTGAGGTCGAAGGGCTTCACGAAATCCTGTTTATACTGCGACAGTTCCTCCTCGCTCAGCTGTTTTACGGGTATCTCTACCACATGCTCCAAATCAACGGTCTGGCTGACGCCTTCTGGGCCATTACCGAAGTGAACAGCCATCTGGGGATGCGCCTTGACAAGCGTCCTGACGGCTTCGGCAAGTGCTGTTGCGTCCGTATTCCTCTGGAACTTGATGCAATATGGGATATTGTACAGCGTCGATGTGGGATTCTTCAGGCAGTCGAAATAGACACCTGTCTGGGCGTAGCTCAATGGAACATTGAACATTGAAGATTGAACATTATTGGCTTCCGCGTTCTCTGGCGCAGCAGAATGTTCAATGTTCAATGTTGAATGTTCAATGTTCATCATCTTCTTCCATATCTCATTCTCAATGCTTTGCAGCGTGCCGTTCTTTACCAGTGATTTCGCATCAAGCGTAATGCCATAGCGTTTGTTCACCTGTATGGCCAGCTTGATGGCGGAGATAGAAGTCAGACCAGCATGTCCCAAAACGGTCATGATGCCAAAATCGGTATTGCCGATGATGCCGGCAACCATCTCATGCAACTCTTCCTCAAGCAGATTCATGGGCACATCGGCTCTT